>Ga0209230_10001175_pt1 | contig 10464 bp, 8 predicted proteins | sample LakOntMetagenome_FD_187467 | JGI IMG/M metagenome (GOLD analysis project Ga0209230, IMG submission 187467) | Freshwater and sediment microbial communities from Lake Ontario - Sta 18 epilimnion Metagenome (SPAdes) (version 2) | ecosystem: Environmental > Aquatic > Freshwater > Lentic | place... | reverse complement strand
TATCATAAAGTACTCGCTCTTACCGCTCTTATATAATAGCCATACATTTCCTTTGCGTCTCGATTTTAGTCAGAATATACTGCATGACTTAATGATCGTCGTGACATATTCTGACTAAGATGGTTACTCATTGAAATTGTTATATGCTACTAACAGACAAGAGTTCTCTGTAAGTCTTTTCGACATCAAAGTCCCTTTTCGACATCAAAGTCTCGATTATTTCTATGCGACAATTTGTTTCATAACAGTTCGAGAAGAAAACGAACTGTTACGAAACGAATTGTCGCATGGACATACTCGGCGCAGAATACGCAGATGGAGCTGAGTTGATTATAGGCTTTATGCTACTAATAACAGACAAGAGTATTATAGTTTCTAATACTTAATATTAAAACAGTAACAACTATTATTCTTTTACTATTCATCGGATACATTCCATATCTTTCGTCACGCAACAGCAAATACTACCTTTGGATACAGCGTCTTCTGCTACTTGCGTTTCCATGACCTCCTGTCGCTCTCTTTCTTCCTCTATCTTTTTGTTTTCTTCTACTAGTAGTAGTAGTAATGGTGAGTTTAGTAAGCAAACAAAATCAAACTATTATTCTTTTACTATTCATCGGATACATTCCATATCTTTCGTCACGCAACAGCAAATACTACCTTTGGATACAGCGTCTTCTGCTACTTGCGTTTCCATGACCTCCTGTCGCTCTCTTTCTTCCTCTATCTTTTTGTTTTCTTCTACTAGTAGTAGTAGTAATGGTGAGTTTAGTAAGCAAACAAAATCAAACTATTATTCTTTTACTATTCATCGGATACATTCCATATCTTTCGTCACGCAACAGCAAATACTACCTTTGGATACAGCGTCTTCTGCTACTTGCTTTTCCATGACCTCCTGTTCTCTTTCTTCCTCTAACTTTTTGTTTTCTTCTACTAATAGTAGAAGTAGTAGTAGTAGTAGTGGTGAGTTTAGTAAGCAAACAAAATCAAACAAAAAAACCTTTTAATGCTAAAACGTTGTCATCAATGAGAATGTTACGGTTTGTTGGTGAAGTGTTCAATTGATTTTCCTTGTCCCCATCTTGCTGCTGGCTTGCTTCGTCTAATTTTGTATCCTCTACATAAAAATAATAAACGCTTAGAGTACATATTCGTAGAATAACTATAAAGTATCAGTATAACAAAGGTTTATACCGTTTAACAAAGGATCCATCAGTTTTTCCATGTAACTTTTATTTTAGAAGTTTCTTAGATACTCTCTCTATGATAATCAAATTAAAAAGCTTTCTTCTTACTTCGTAAGATGCTGCTAATATAATTACAACAATAAATGTGCTTCTAATTCTTCTTCTTCCGTTTCACTTTTCCGACAAAATCGAAATTTCTCTATCACAAAAATTTAGATATTCATCAAAAATTCACTGGCGTAAATCAGTAGAAGTCTTTTTTTATTATACCAATCTAAATCAAATATCATGACACAAGCAAATCATATAAAAGATGTCCCACAAGGTGTTACCTACAATTTTGCAGCGGGTTTTATTGACAATCCAGTTAAATTTCAAGAGAAAATACTTTCTATAAGTACAGACCAACTCAGAAATTTCAGCTATAAAAACAAAGCAAAGAATGGATTCTATTTCGGAGTTATTGAAAACGAAAAGGAACGTCAACAAATTGATAAGCTGCAAGAGTTGATGGAGAAAAAAGAGTTCAAGACTAGGGATTCTTGCCTCCCTGTCTTTAATACTTTCAAGTCTTATGACGATCGATTGAAACAGTTGCGGAAAGCAAAGCCTTTCGATAAAATTGATGGCGGACGTAATATGATCCACATTTCCAAAACCAACGAGAAACAGCTTGTAGAATATTCTAATGTTCTCGGAAGTATCATACGAGATAAAATATCAGCTGATCTGGACTTTAGCAGCTTATTATTGGAAAGGCGATGTACTCGCTCTTCCAAAAGGATTCTTCCAATCGTTTTGACACTTCTGGAAACTGAACCTGCCATCAAAGATGATAAAGGTAAATTGGCTTGTGTTCCGGATCAACTTATACACTGCGACGTTAACTCGGACGACAAATATTTGGACAGGGCTGACTCATATATCGGCATCCTTGCAACGCAAAAAGGGTTTACAGAGTTAAGGGTAGTACCTCGTAGTCATTTGATGAAGAAACAATCAAGTTATCGAATGCCGGAGTTTGTTTACAGAATACAATTGCCTCAATATTACTACTTTGTTGGACATCCATTTCTACTCCATTCAGGATGTGGAAGCTTAATGAGAAACACTAGACTGCATTTTTACTATGGTCTTAGCCAGAAATCTCAGAGCGAAACCGCTTTTATCGATTGGCAGTTGAGTAGTACAGATGACAAGATGCGTAAACTTCGTGCTGCCAGGGAAGCAGCTGTTGGTACTGCTGCAAAGAAACGTAAGCTTGCACTCATTCATAGTTATTAGCTGTTTAATCACCAATCATATTATTTTGTATATATATTATTATACAGTTATAGTACACAAAATATGCTATCTGGGTATTATATTGGTGTTATTCATTGAAGGTAGTTAGTAGTAGTAGTTGTAGTATTGATGTAATTCGGCTTGTTAATTAAACAACATCCTTTTGTTCACGCAACTCATTCATGACGTAATCGACGAGGGTCGAGAAGTTCATCTCTGCCCTTGCGAGTGCTTCCACCATTTGAACAGCTTCTTCATGCGAGTATAGACGCTGCTTTAACAGTCCCTTATTAAATATGTTAAAATGCTTACCAACGAGAAGTTGAGCACTAGAGTTCGTACGATCAGGTACAAACGCATCTATCTTGGTGGACAGATGTTCTCTTGCATCCGTAATCATTTCAATGAATGCATTGGCATCCAAAACAATCATCTCTGGTGCCTGTGCGGGTGGAGGTGTTTGTAATGCATTGGCGTCCAAAACAATCTCTGGTGCCTGTGCGGGAGGAGGAGGTGTTTGTAATGGTGGTCCTCCCGGTATCTGGATGGGAGGAGAAACAAGTAGTAGAAACAAACACAGAAAACTTACAAGAATTTACACAGATGGATATGATGGATATAATCGTACCTCCTGCTGAACAGCAACTTCACGACGAGGAGACTTAACAAGGCGATGTTTCGTTGGTCTTCCTTTCGTTTGTTTTGTTTTTGATGAAGTTGCTGCTGATGAGGAGGAGGATTGACTGTCATTCTTTGCAGTCTTCCTCTTACCCGATGTTTCAATAGGTGCCGGACCCAAATGCCTTGTGGTATAGTTCTTTCCCCAACCATAAGGCAAAGAAAGCCATGTTCCAGCAGGGACATCTTCGAGAAGGACAACGAAAAGAAAGTATTTGCAATAGGGATATTGTCGCTGGTCTTTATATTCTTCACCAACGATTTCTAAGCAGCAATTGAATTTTGTGGTTGGATCGTTCTGGTTAGCGAGACTGTTAACATAGGACCCGATCCACACGTCTGCTGGATACTTCAGTTTCGTTAATCGGTCAGGATGCGCATCGATCATAATCTTTTCTGATATTTTCTTCTTCTGAGCTTGTAATCTACTGCGATAGGATTTATCAAAAACGGTGTCATATTCAGCTATATATGTAGTAGCGTCGCCTCCTTTTTTTGCCAAATTGATAACCTCCTGTTCACTCAGTGCATTTGGTGCACTTCCATAAGGGAAACAAAATTTTGCGGGAAGGTTTTTCGTTGTTTGTACTCCCCATCTCTTCAAATCACCCTCCCACTTTCTTTCAATACCATTCCACACGGCCTTTTTTTCGGTTCCATCAGGGTTCATTTCGAATGTTGGCTGATCAATAAATATGAATGACTTCGTACGATTTGAGAGGTTCTTTTTGATCTTGATCCTTGTACTTTGACGAGAAGCAATTGGTTCTTCTGATGCTAAGTCCATTATTTAAAAAATGAACTTGTTGTGATATATATAAATGAGTGACACTTCTGAAAAAGCAAACGGTAAGTTATGTGACACTTTGCAATTACCGTTGAATGAAGAACATCTCTTGATTCAAAATAGCATTCTCATATAGATCAGAAGAAGTAGTTTCATCCAGCCAAAAGAGAGAACATATTAAAGAGGGGGCAAACAGTCCGGCCTGATTAAAGATTTGTTGAAACTCAGCCAATGTGACAATAATGCAATAATTAATACATTGATGACTTGATTTTCAAACTCACAACAAGCTACAAAACACTTGAACAATCAGTAGAGCTATCAATCACAACAACTTTTGCCAAGGATAATATTATGTCATAGCATGTTACACCACGATCTTGAGCAAAAGTTGTTGTTTTTTCAAATTTGATCGACTAATGAGTATATTGTCAACTTTCACACATATTCTCTTCAAACTGATTACACTTCCGGAATTTGCCAACTTGAAAGCTGCAGTCCTTTTATGGTTCTATGTATCGATGAAATGTGTATGTTTATTGTGAATGGTTCTATTTTTTAACCAGTGAAACTTTTAACTTTAAATACCGTTTTCAGATATGCTGGATTTCGATCAAATCGTGAATTACAACAACCTTTGCCAAAGATGGTGTTTAAAGATAAGAAACAACACAATGAACCTTGGCAAAAGTTGCTGGTTTTTGAAAGTTGACAAAAAAAACAACAATTGAAAGTTGTTGTTTTTTGTCAACTTTCAAAAACCAACAACTTTCATCTCCACTAGCTTAACAACCTTCCCACAACCACCAGCAGCAACACATCATCTCCACCACAACCTCTGTATTAGCACCACTCCACACTGGAGTTGATTGTGTTCATTCTATACGAGGGAATGAATCATTACCAAGTCAACTACTGCACGTATTGACATCAACCGTATTGACATCAATACGTGCATTATTTGATTTGGTGAGCAATGATTATAATGATTCATTCCCTCGCATATAATGAACACTATCATCTCCACCACAACCTCCACCACAACCACTTTCAGTACTACGAAGAAGCAGCACCATCCAAACACTGCCTCACCAACTTTGCAATTACCGTTGAATGAAGAACATCTCTTGATTCAAAATAGCATTCTCATATAGATCAGAAGAAGTAGTTTCATCCAGCCAAAAGAGAGAACATATTAAAGAGGGGGCAAACAGTCCGGCCTGATTAAAGATTTGTTGAAACTCAGCCAATGTGACAATAATGCAATAATTAATACATTGATGACTTGATTTTCAAACTCACAACAAGCTACAAAACACTTGAACAATCAGTAGAGCTATCAATCACAACAACTTTTGCCAAGGATAATATTATGTCATAGCATGTTACACCACGATCTTGAGCAAAAGTTGTTGTTTTTTCAAATTTGATCGACTAATGAGTATATTGTCAACTTTCACACATATTCTCTTCAAACTGATTACACTTCCGGAATTTGCCAACTTGAAAGCTGCAGTCCTTTTATGGTTCTATGTATCGATGAAATGTGTATGTTTATTGTGAATGGTTCTATTTTTTAACCAGTGAAACTTTTAACTTTAAATACCGTTTTCAGATATGCTGGATTTCGATCAAATCGTGAATTACAACAACCTTTGCCAAAGATGGTGTTTAAAGATAAGAAACAACACAATGAACCTTGGCAAAAGTTGCTGGTTTTTGAAAGTTGACAAAAAAAACAACAATTGAAAGTTGTTGTTTTTTGTCAACTTTCAAAAACCAACAACTTTCATCTCCACTAGCTTAACAACCTTCCCACAACCACCAGCAGCAACACATCATCTCCACCACAACCTCTGTATTAGCACCACTTCACACTGGAGTTGATTGTGTTCATTCTCTGTGAGGGAATAAATCATTTCTCACCCGGTTGATGTCAATACGTGCAGTAGTTGATGTCAATATCTCTACCACAACCAGCAACAGGGCACCTCCTCCGTAACCACCAGCAGCACTTTCACCGCAACCACCATCAACCAGCAACAGTGGCACCTCCACCACAACCATCAGGAGCACCACCTCAACACAACCATTGACCTAACCTCCACCTAACCTGTAGCAGCACCAACCATCTCCATGCACACTGGAGATGATTGTGTTCATTATATGCGAGGGAATGAGCCATTGCTCACCCAGTCAACTAGTGCACGTATTGATGTCTAAACGGTTGATGTCAATACGTGCAGTAGTTGATTTGGTGAGCAATGATTCATTCCCTTGCATATAATGAACACAATCATCTCCACCACAACCTCTGTATTAGCACCACTCCACACTGGAGTTGATTGTGTTCATTGTATGCGAGGGAATGAATCATTGCCAAGTCAACTACTGCACGTATTGACATCAACCGTATTGACATCAATATGTGCAGTAGTTGACTTGGTGAGCAATGATTATAATGATTCATTCCCTCGCATATACTGAAGACAATCAACTCCACCACAACCTCCACCACAACCACTATTAGTACTACGAAGAAGCAGCACCATCCAAACACTGCCTCACCAACTGAGCATCCTACGGTGACTTTTTCCAGATCCATTCAGATCGTCGTAAAGAATCTATTATATTGTTTTGTAAATTTGTGAAGAATTGAATAAAGTCTAAAGACAAAATAAAGTCAGTTATCACTCTTGTTAAAAACTCGCAACAATCTAAAATACCTTTAGATTTAATATTTGCAATATATCGCAATATCTAATACATTATGTACAATAAAATGAATGAATCAAATGTACTTAGAATGGCAAGGATGCAAGCTTTTCTTGATAACAAAAAAATTCTTCCAGCTGAATCTAAAACCAAACTGTGTCCGAATAATGTTGTCAATACAACTGCTAAATCTTTTGCTTCTTCTGAAATAAATTGTTTACCGTGTGGTGATGTTCAACAGTCATCAGTTACAAAAACGTCTGCAATTAAATGCAATACTGCTTCTTCAGGATTTTGTTTTAATGAGCATATCGTATCTGAAATTCAAGAACAGCAGAAGGATGATTCGTCTGACTGTGATACAAAAACCAGTACTATTAGTAGTAGCTGTACAACTCAACAAGGTAAAAACTTTCATTCCTCCGAGGATCATCTGCGAGAAGTTGCGCTTCAAAGACCAGTCATCAGTATTTTCAATGGTTACAAGTGTCCGCCATCTTGTTCACTTGGTGGCTCTTGCGTTACTTCGCTTGCATTTGTTTCCGTAGTAGAAGAACTACAATGTTTCTGGGGAGACACGTCTGTTTCTTTAACAACAACGCAGCGGAGAAAAAAGATTATCTCCAAAATTCTTTCGGCGTATCATAGAAATAAGGAATCAAAAACGTATTGTGTCTTTTCTGTCGGTACATCGATTGGTCAAGATCGCCGAGTCTGCGAAAGTACATATTTAAAGGTTATTGGTCTCGGTAAAACAAATATGTGGCGCCGAACAAAGTCACAAGTTCTAAAAGCTATTGAAAATGGCCAGTTTGAGAACTTCAATAATAAAGGAGGATTTATTATTGATGAAGTGCTTCAGGCAATTCGTCAAACAAAAGCCCCTTCTGAACAAAAGTCTCGTTATCAATCCGACTCATGTACGAATTTTATTAAATGGTTTGGAAAACTGAACGGTAGCTTATCACCAAATGAAGGGGAAGAAAATCTTGTGGTACTGCCGTTAGAAACTTTAGCTCAATTCTATGTGGAATATTGTTTTCAGTGTGAAAAAGAAGGCAACAAACCTGCCTGTAAGGAAACATTTCGAGTTTCTTATTTGAAGTTGAAGAAAGAAGGCTTGTTTAAGTTCACTCGTGGTAAAGGAACTTTTCCAACCTGCGATATTTGCAACAATGCAAATGACCTATTGGCCAATAGTAAGTCATCCAAAATGTCGACACAAGTCAGAGATCTCATTATGGATTTAAAGGTAATTGTTTTTTTTCAAATTATACATATTTGGTTGACAATTAGTATGATGCAACTTCTTTACACAGACACACCATCTCAAACAACAAGCTGGAGAGCGTGCGGCGCTTGATGGGAAGAAACGAATGGCTTTAACCAGTTATGACGAACATAATCAACCTACCCTTGCTGTAATTTTCGGAGATGGAATGACCAACTATGCAGGGCGAACTCCTAAGTACGGTAGACGAACTGGGAAGCAAGATGGTGCCGCTTCCTTCGAAAACAGAGTGTTTGGTGTAGAAGTATACTGTGGCCCAATCGAAGGAGAAATTCTTTTCCACACGGATGAACTTGTTCGTGGTGGTGGCAATTTCTTGATTGAAGTACAACGAAGAGGTGATGCTAGATATTATTTTCAAAACCTATTATACTAACTTTTATTATGAAGTTTTAACGGAACTTGGACATATGCTAAGTGAACACGGAATGTTCTTGCCTAAAGAAATTCATTTACAATGGGACAATTCCGGCGAAAACAAGGTTTGGATACGATACAACTTCACTTTATTAGATCTACTGCTCAATACAAAATACTCTTCCTGGTACTTTATAGAACAAAACAGTGTTCGTGTACAACTCCATGTTGGTTGAAATGGGTTATTTTGACACTATCACAGTGGGATTTCTAATAATCGGTCATACACATGCATCCATTGACCAATACTTCAGCTGTCTTCGTGGAATTATTCGTCGAGCTAACTTCATCGCATCGCCTTTGGCCTTACAGCATTTGTTTTCATTGGAACCAAAACAATATACGTCAAAAAAAAGGAAGTACCGGCCCCCTCTTAAACAGATTCAGTTGCATTATGTGCATGATTATGTGACTTTTTTTGAGCCTTATCTAAATAAAGATATTAAAGGTTATGGAGTTCCGTATCAGTTTCGATTCTTCAATGTGTTAGGTAAAGCTATTTGTCAGTATAAGCAATTTTCGGATACAACGGAGTGGCTACCAAAACAGCCAAAACTATTAAATCGTACACTGGAGCAGCTGTTTAAAGAGAATGTGACTATCATGGAGGACCACTTGTCTTTAGCTTCTAGGACTGGAAAAGAAATGTTCATGCAGCACATAGGACTTTCGGATCCTAAGGGCTCTGCAGCAGTAGTGGAGGATTTTGTACACAACAAAAACAATCTTCGTGACCGAGCAACCGCATTGCAAACGGCGCTACCAATTTTGATCAATGATATTTCAATTAAAGGAAAACGTGAACAAGAAATAAGACGAGAACATGAAGAGGAAGGAGACAGCAATCAAGAGCGATACTCTGCCATTGGTTCTCAAGCAACAATGGAAATGTGTAGCACAAAGGATTCAGGTTATTAGCCCCTTAGTATTTCCTAATTAATGTTTTAAACCATTATTTATGAATTTGCAGGCTATATAATGTGGATCAACTATCTTTCCACGACTTCATCACCTCCGCCACCAATTGATACTATAAAGCCAGTTCCTTTAAACCCTAAGCTTATTTGGGCAAATCTTCTGACAATAGAAGGGGTTGCAGCTGAGATACAAGCTGCACAAGATTCTGCAGATGGTATTGTGGAATTGCAGGCCGAGTTGGAGAAAGAGCATACTTCACGTGTTGATGAAAACAAGCAAAGCTACGACGGAGAAAGTAGTGGTGAATCCGCCATTGATGATGAATATGCGATAGTTATGCAGAAACTTCGCCAATCAAAAGCTGTCAAGAGTAGAGAAGCCCAAGCTAAAAAGAAGACTACTATCGTTAAAAAAATGCGTACAAAGGTAATCGATGCTGTCACAAAAATCAGAGCCGCTGCCAAATATATGGTGGAGAAAAAACTTCATTCGAATCTTGTCAAATTCGATGGCAGAACTCGTCAGGAGCTTGGCCAAGAAGCATTTTGGAAAAAAATCGTCTCCGTCGAGGATATAACGTACTACGAGTCTCGTTTGACTATTGAAGACATATTAAATACTGTCGATGCGGAAATACAATCAGCGCCTGAGTTTGAGTGGATACCGACAAGAGTTTTATCAGCACAGCAGCAGAAAGAGAAACTTCAGCGTGAAACTGAGCATGCTGAACAGTATTCTCATTTCTCTAAGTTTTACAAAACTCTTCTGTGCAGAAGTAAGGAGTCTACTGAAAGGGAAGTGGTTGGACGAGCAGTAATAGAGACATTACAAAAGCGATATCAAAAGGACTTGACGAAGGAGGGTAAAGTAAAGGCTGCAAAGGCACCAAAGGCATCAAATGTCCCTGTCCCTATAAGGCAGAAGAAAAAAACGAAGACGCAGCTGCAGGCGGAAATAATTTCGCAACTTCAAAACGATAATAATAAGTTGAAATCGCAGCAGCTTCAAAATCAGCAGAGTACTGATGATGTATTCAGCACAGCAAAGGAGACAAACCAAAAGCTCAGGACGACAAAGCGATCTAGGGTGTCGAGTTCTGCAAGTGAGAGTGAGAGTGAGAGTGAGAGTGGAAGCAAGAGTTCTTGTTCCACAAAGTCTAGTGAATGTTCTACACAGTCTAC
>Ga0209230_10001174_pt1 | contig 10490 bp, 1 predicted proteins | sample LakOntMetagenome_FD_187467 | JGI IMG/M metagenome (GOLD analysis project Ga0209230, IMG submission 187467) | Freshwater and sediment microbial communities from Lake Ontario - Sta 18 epilimnion Metagenome (SPAdes) (version 2) | ecosystem: Environmental > Aquatic > Freshwater > Lentic | place... | reverse complement strand
ATGTCTTTAGCATATTTTTTAGCTTGATTTAATATAGCTCCCTCTGAAAGGTTAGCATCTTTCTTAACTGATCTGATGAAATCTACATATAATGATTTTGACATTTCATTTTTATCCTCAGATAATTTTGTTATGTCTGATTCAATAATGTTTCGAGCATTCACTTTATCTCCTGAAACACCCCCTTGGAATAGTATTTTATTTGCATCATATACTCCTGTACTTTTTTTACCACTACCACCTGGTTCAGGTTTTTTATTCCATTGTCCTGTCAAAGGATCTTGTTCATGTTCTGCTTCAAACTTCAAATAGTCTAATCCAAGTTTAGATTGTTCAATAGCTCTGTTTGCATTTTCATTAGCTACATCATTTCTTTCTTGTAATTGTTTAAATGCATAGTCTTGTCTGTAGTTTTGTTGTTGTAAAGCTTCATTAGTTCCATACGTACGTGATGTTTCTTCTTTAACAAACTGATTCATCAATCGTTGTGTAAACTCTTGAGTGTAATAACTTTGTTTAAATGATTCTGGATTATCTTCTGCTTCTTGAGATAATGACATATATGTATTATCATTCTTTAATAAAGCAGCTTCTAGTTCAGTGGCTGCTTTAGTATACATTTCTTTGTCTTTATCAGATATATTTGTACTGAGTAACATAGCATTGACTTCTGTTGACTGTTGTTCTAATCTAGATTTTTCATTACTATAATCATTATATAAAGGTTCTAGTAATGTAGTGGCTTCAGTGTTTCTATATTTAGCCCAACCATCAATTCCTAATTGTTGTTTTACATTTCCTTCATTCATTACATTAGTTATAGCAGCTATTACAGCTGGTCTGTTTGTAACAAGCTTGTCAATAGTCTTAGCGTCAGCATACACAAAATTTCCATTTTGTATAATGGGTTTTCCATCAGAACCAGTTACAAATATCTGTTCTGCTATAGTAGAACTTTCTCCAGCACCTACAAGAGCTGCTTGTAGCTTTTTAACAATATTTGTATAAGGAACATAGTCAGAATTAAAACTAGCTTTTAAGTCTTTACTATCAACATACTCTGAAGCATACATATCATAGTATTCATCATTATTTTTATCTGTTAATCCTTTTTTTGCTAACTCAGCTTTCTTCTTATATCCTGCTCTAAGCTTAGCTGTAGAACTAACAGCATTTATAACATCCTCATCTCTAGTAATCTGCTTAGTCATTCCATTAACAGAATTTACCAATGAGAAATCTGAGAAATCACTAGCAGCAAAAAATCTCAAATTATTACCAAGAGAATTAAGTTTAGACTGTAGATATTTCTGTTGAACAGGATTAGCAATATCTAATCCTGCAACACTGTCAATATTGGTTTGTATTTTCTTTACCCCTTCTTCGTACTTTTGTTGTTTGTACATACCCACCTTAAGCATAGCATCAACAGGTTGTTGCTCTACGTAAGGATTAAAGGTTGGGATTTTATCTGTATATGAAGCCATAGCGTATTAGTTAAGCAAATATAATATGAATTATTAGATTATACAATAGAGTATAACGATCTGTGTTAATTCTTTATAATTAAATTAGTTATAAATTTTTGAAGTCTCTTAATATTGACCCATTTTTACTTTTTATTTTAGTGTATCCTCCATTCTTATTTTTGATTCCTCCCACTGCTTCAAGATCATCATCTGTTGTATCTTTATCAGCAGATTTAACACCTACAATATTTCCATACTTATCATATGTGAACTCTTTTCCTTCAGCCAATCCTCCTGATTTATCTGATGAACCACTTCCACTATAATCAAAGAATTGAAGTGGGTTATAGCTTTGAGCTCTACCACTCTTACCAAATCTGTAGTTGTACATATTCTCGTAGATACTAAGTTTTCTATTCTCAAGTTTATGTTTAGCATACTTATCAGATATAGAATTCAATGCTGCCTGTGTTGTTGCTTTTGTATTAGAACGAGCTTCTGCTTGTCTTCCATATTGTCTATCAAATATATCAAGGTTTGTAACTTTAGATTGATTTAGAATGTTTCTATTCTCACCATACACTTTATCTTTCATCTCTTGGTTAGCTCTAAATTGACTACCTAACACTCCAGTGTTAGCAGCATACTTTTGAGCATTTAATGTAGCTTGTGCAGCAGGATTATATCCAACCATTTTTTGTGATGCATTGTAATCAGCTTGATTTGCATTTAACTGATCTTGGAAAGAAATATCATAAGGGTTTCCTAGATCAGGGCGATATCCTTGTGCTGGTACAGGCTCTAATTGATTACTAGACAAAGCAAACATTTCTGGATATAGTTGAGCCATATCCATTCCTGTTACATCTGAAGGTCTTAAAAAAGGAAGAATTGTATTAGCTAGTGCTCCCCAAGGAAACTTAGTTTTTTCTTCTTCTGTAGTAGTTTCTCCTGGTTCATCAAGTGTTGCTGTTAATACTTCTTCATCTGTAGCATCTTCTGTTTTTTTAGATTCATTTATTCTAGCAGTTACAGTTTGCTCTCCAAAATCACCATCTTCTTGTATTTCTGCTTTTGAATTATTTGCTTTAGCTCTAGCATTAAATGCTCTTTGATAAGCTAATACATCTTTTTTATCTTTAGGATCAAAACCATTCCAATCAAACCAAGGGTTAGCCTTCTTAGCAGCATCAAATGCTTCTTGTGTCACTTTACCCCAAAGTCCTGATGCATTTTGTTTTTGACCTGCAGGAACATTATCAAGAGCATCAGCAGATTTAGTTTCTTCATCTTTAGTAGAGAATTTTTCCTTTCTTCTTTCCAATTCTCCATTTTCATTTTCATAATATCCTGCTGCATTAGCTAGTCTGATATTCTTAAATTTCCTTGTTTTCTTTGGCGTAGTTTCACCATTCTGTGCCTTCTTAACAATGTTACCACCCCACTTAGCATCCATTGTTACAGGGTCTTTATCAAGCTTAGTATATCCTTTAGCAAGATCTTCAGCACTAAGATTTTGTCCTACAGCATCTGATAGTTCCTCTTTAGCATCGTTGATTGCATTTTGGTAGTTAGCTAATGTTATTTTAGTATTAGCTATGTTTCTAAGTTTAGTATCAGCTCCTTCCATGTTAGCTCGTAGTCCAGCAAGTTTTGCTTTATCAAGAGATGTTTCCACTTTAAATGAATCTAAAACTTTTGTGTTCTTATCAATAATCTTATTTTGTTTAGCTTCTTGTTTAGCAAGTTCTATCCCAATAGTCTTGAATTTCTTACCATGATATTTGTTTGCTATTTCCATAAGATCTGGATCATCAAGTTGTCCTGCTATTTTTTTATCTACTTGCATATTACCAAATACTACACCAGTGTTTTCTGTTTCTCCTGTTTGAGGATCTACCTCTCCACCAGATTGCATTTCAAACATAGGTTCTCCTCTTTCCACTTCTACAGGACTCTCACCATATGTAATACCAATACCAGTGTTACCTTCTTTATCAGACTCAGTATGTGACTGTCCTTTAAACAAAACTGTTTCACCAGATCCTGGCATGTAAGGGTTATAAGACATAGTTTCAGCTTTTCCACCCCAATGTGTTTTAAGTTGTCCACCCATAGCATATGTTTCCATAGCTCTTTCACTTGGAGGAGTGTATGATTTTAAATGTCCACCTGCTCTATACTTACGAGCATAGTCAGCAAAGTCTTCTGCAGTGTGATCACCAAACATTGTTATCACTTGTGGATTGTATTCAGGGTTCATGTATCCACCATCTTTCATTACATTAGAATTAGCAGCTTGTATTCCAGTGGCTGTTTTTATGTTGCTTATAGATCCCATATTTCTTTGTGCTTGTGCAGCAGCATTTGCTGTAGCATGTCCATCACCCCAAACATTATCTATTACTCCTCCTATAGTACCTAACACTGGAGCAGCAATAGCTCCAACTACACTTCCTACACCAGGAATCATCTTTAAAATATTTCCAACAGATGATCCTATTTGATATCCTGCATTATTATCAAACCCTTGACCAACCATACCACTTAGTGCATCTGTACCTCCTGCATTCATTGCAGTTGAAAAACCACCTTGTGCTCTTGGAATACCTCCTCCATGATAATATTGTTTTACATTAGAATCATTCAATGGTTCATATCCAAGATCATCATAAAGATCATATTCAGGAGAATATGTATTTTGTATTTCTCCACCACCTTGTAATCTAGCACCACTTCTAGCAAGTACATTTGTACCTACACCATATGTAGGAAACATTTGTCCTGCTTGTGTTATATTATCTTCTGGTCTAACATATTTTCTTTCATTTATTGCTGCTTTACTTTTACTTTTTTCTGCTTTTAATGCAAGTCCAGTTATCTTTTCTGCTTGTTGAGCAGAATGCATTGCATCTCTTTGTTTATCAATAGCTTCAAATCCTTTTATTAATCCAGCAGCTGGTCCAAGATATTTTCCTACACTATTCATTAAACTACTACCACCACCACCAGTAGCAGGAGGTACACCACCTCTATCAAATATACCATTACTAATAGGACCATTACCATATTGTAATGGTTGTGGATTAAAATTGTTCTTCCATGTTGGAGCAGGAGAATTAAATTGATTTGCTCCATACTGTTGTGGATTTGGAGTATACCCAATTCCTGAAGGAATACCTCCAGGTACTGAATTTTGTGCTCTAGGAATATATTTTCCATTTCTACCACTTCCACCACCAAACATTGAAGCAAGACTACCAAAATCAAAACCACCACCACCAGATCCACCACCTGCAGAACCACCACCTTTACCACCAAACATTGATGCAATACTACCAAAATCAAAATCACCACCTTCACCTTCATCAGATCCTTCAGAACTAGAAGGTTTTGTTGCTTGAGCAATTGCTGCTTGTGCTGCTGTTATTGCTGCTTGCTTTGCTGCTATATCTAATCTTTCTTCTTCTGTACTACCAGTAATCTCTTTATCAACTTCATTATACATGTCCTGATAACTAATTGGTTTAGGACTAGGTGTACGTTCACCTCCCATATAAGAACCTATTTGAGCTTTCTTAATAGATGCCTTTGCTTCAGGATGAGCTTTGAAGAAAGCTGCTTCTGTTGGATATTTTTTGTAAAAGGCTTTTTCATCTTTTACTTTAGCGATTTTTAAAAATTGTGCTTTCATAATTATTCGTATTTGCTCAACCATCCACCTGGTTGTGGTTTATTATAATTTGTAAAGTTAGTTAATTGATCTAAGTTAACCAAACCTTTTTGTTCTTGTCTCAATCCATTCTTAGCCCTTCTAGGTTTTTTACCTTTTGGATATTCAGTAACATAGTTAGCTCCTTCAAAGTTATAGTCTTCTCCAGGATACATCCATTGTTCTTCTCCTGTGTCTGCTATTCCTAATATAGGTTCAGTTAAAGCTTTGCCTGTTTTAGGATCTCTCTTCATTGTTATGTTACCTCCTGAGATTCTTGTTACCTCTCCTGGATGATCCCATTGTCCTCTATCATCTTTGATAACTCCTCCATCTCTTTGTTGTTGTAATGCTCCTGCACCTAAACCAACTCCTACACCTATTGCTGGTGCAGTGTTCATTAGTTCTTTAAATTTAACTTTATCTTTAATTAATTTAAAGAAATCTTTTTCTACAGATGTTTTTCCTTTTAAACCTTGTTTAATAATATGATCCATTAATTTATCATCAACAACTGTTTCAGGAGATAGACCAAATGTTCTTCTTAATTCTCCAATTCTTGCATGAACCTCAGTAGGTTTTGTTAAATACTTTTGTTGTTTTGTTAATTGTTTTTCTGCTATCTCTTCTGCAGTACGAACAAAAGGTTGTTTAAATCTTTGTAAATATTCTGGTTTAAATCCATAATTTCCTTTAGTTATAGCATGTATATTTTCATGAACAAATGTATTACCAATGTCATAACCTTTTCCAAATATTCTTTTATTAAATCCAGGATGTGTTATGTTTACTAATGCATCGTTTAAACCATGACTATATCTACCTACCATATTTATATTATTTCTCCAATCACTTCCCAAACCAATTACAGGTTTAGTAATACCTCCTTCTGTTATAAGTTTTTCTAGATTATTTCTAGCAATAGTTCCAGAAAGTTTATCAGCAATAGATTTGTCTAAATTAATACTAGCAAAAATAGGATTACTATTTTGTATATGATCAAAAAAAAGTGCAGTTTTTGGATCTATAAATTTATTGGCAGGAGTAATCCATTCATTGTATCTAGCTTGTATTTCTGGATTTGAATACCATTCACGTGTCCAAGCATTTCCAGCATTAGCATCTTCAATAGCTTTTTGCATTATATTTTTATTATTTGCTCTATATGAAGATGCAAGATCAAAAACTTTCTTATCAAATGATTTAGAAAAATTAGTACCAACATTATAAGTTTTATTATACACATTATTAAGTCCTTCAAGAACAGGTACAGCAGCTTTTGCTAATGGTCTTTTCATTGCGTTTAAACCCTTTGATATATATGGACCTACAAATTCTCCAATTGCTCCACCTAAAACAGGTTCTGCAATAGATGATATAAGAGGCATCATAGAATCTTGTTGAACTATTTGATTAGGAGCAGCCCCAAGATTTGCAGACATTCTACCAACCCACGATGCAGGATTAATATAGTCATCAAAAACATTTGGTTCATCTGACACTCTAAATTTAGATTCAAGTCCAGCTGTAGCATTTTCTAATTCTTCTCTTGACCAATTTGAAGGATTAAATGCTCCTCCTTTATCAATAATATTATTTAAAGGACTAGCATCTGCTTTCTCACGAACTGCTTTTCTTTCTGCAGCAATAGCTTCATTATTTTTTCTTTTTATTTCAGCTAATTCTGCTTCAGTTTTATTTCTAACACTCATTTTTTTAAGATCTGTAACTTTTGGTTTAGAAGCAGTACGTGTGTTATCAACTTCTGTAAATCCTTCAGCTCTTTCATCTTTAATTTTTGTCAAAGGAAAATTTGTTTTTCTATCTGCTGACTTTATTTCCCCTTTTTTATGTTTTAAAATATCACCTAACATTTGTAAATCTTTTTTTACATTAGGAAATACTCGTTTACCTTTCTTATCAAACTTAACACCATTTGTATCAATCACAACACTATTTTGAGGTTTTATTTTTTTTAGTAACTTAAGTTGAGCAGCATTCCAACCATCCTGTGCAACTTCTCCACCATCTTGTGCTTCATCATATCCATCTAACCATCCACCATTCTTTGCTGTAGCAATATTTGGATTTTCATTACGATCTTCATTTTGACTTACATTATTTAGTAAATGAAGAATTTCGTCATCACTATACACACTTTGTAATTGATTAAATGGATCAAAGCCTCCAGCTTTTTTTGTTAACTTTTTAATTTCATTTAGAATTTTAGGAGTTACTTTTTGAGTGAATGGATCATATATATTATAAACCTTAGCATTATATCTTATGTCATTTAATCTAGCTCTTGTTTCTGTTGGTTCACTAACATAGTTAAACCATTCTCTTTGCTTGTTTAAGTCGTTATTTTTTAAAGCAGATTTATTAAATAAGTCTTTATAAACGTTATTATCTGAGTAGAAAAGCTTCATTAGATTTATATCTTTTTCAGGAATTAATCTAACATCTTTTTTATCATATTTATTTACTGGTTTAAATTTATCAAGCAATGCAGGCTGCCAATTTATAGGTCTATCTGAAGAATGAGAAAATTCATGTGCAAGCATTCCTTCAAGACCACTACTCTGAGATCCTGCTGGAAAAAGTCTTATTAATCCTGTTTCATTATCAGAATCAGCACCATAAGTTGGATGACCTTTAGGTTGAGGATGCATTTCTACTCTTGTATTATCAAAATTAGAATTTCTCCCAATATTTAAATACTGTTTATCAAAATATCCAGTTGTACTATTATCAACCATTTTATCATACATTGGAGAGTTCATCCAATCTTTCATAAAACTTGCTTGATCATTAGTAGAATTTTTTATTATTTCTTTTTTTGTTTGTTCTTTTTGTTGTTGTTGTTGTATAGGTATGTTTATTTTTAGGTTATCTTTTTCTGTGATATTTTGTTCTTTTATATTTATATTTTTTTTCTCCTTTTTTTTATTATTTATTTTTAAAGCTTTTTCTAAAGCTTCTTTCATTTTTCCAGTAGGACCTTTACTAAGATCAAGTTTAATTCCAGTTTGCGCCATAGGATAATCTGTAACAGTTCCACCATCTCTAAATCCCATTGCTGGAGATAGATTTCTTAATTGGTTACTACTAAGATTCTTTGCTCCTCTAACATACACACCAAGATCTAAAGCATCTAGTCCACTTAATCCTGCATCTAAAAATTCTCCTCTACCTAACTCTCCAGGAATCTCAGAAAGAGCTGCTAATCCTTGTAAAGGATTTATCCAATCAACAGCATAATCATGTTCATTTCTTGGACCATATTGAAAACGTGGAGGAATATTTTCATTTCTCACTTTATATCCTATAGCAGTCATAGGATTAGAAACAATTGCTTTTGTTCTTTCCCAATTTGTTTCTGGAACAGTTTTAGTAATAGTTCCATGTTCTTCATTATAAGCATTGTAATCTTCTCTTTCTCTTTGGTCTTGAGTTAACTTTGCTCTTCTATCATCTTCTGCCTTTTGTGCTGCCAATTCATTATAATATGTTTTATTTTCTTTAGATCGTTCTAAATCAAAGTTTGTTTTTTTAACAGCAGTGTTATCAACTTTTGTAACTGCTTCATCTGTTTCATCTTTAATTTTGTATTTACGTTGGTTTTTCTCTGCATCTAATTTTTTTATATAATCTATAGTATCTTTTTTAGTAATAGCGTTTGCTTTAGTATTTTTTAAATCGTTGTTATAAATAGGATTAAGATCAAATGGGCTTTTACCATCCTTTTTATCTTGAATATTTTGTTTAACCCAATCAAACTTATTAGGAGTTGTAGTTTTTTCTGTTGTAGTACCATTAGCTGCTACATCATATTTACTTAACCATCCACCATTCTGTGCACTAGCCATTGTTTTCTTTGCATATGGACCTTCTGAAGGAGCAGGATTATTTGTACGTGCATATGTAAATCCTACAGAACCTGGAATAGAACCACCTGTTTTGAAACCATTTAAATCTTTAAAAGTTATCATAGGAGCAAATTCTTTATAATGTTTTGCAAAGTATTCTGCTTCTTCAGGAGAGTCAAATTTAGGATCTTGTTCAAAAGCCTTCGCCATTCCTATTTTAAACTTCATCTTACTTTTCATTCCATCATCATAATCTTTTGATTTATCTAATACATCCAATAACTTATATGCATATTCTTCTTGTTCTGGAGTAATGTCTTGTGCAGTTTCATCACCTACTATTATTCTAGAAACAATAGTTTCTAATATATCTTGTTTATCAGGAGAATATGGTTCACCCTTATTCATTGTATTAAAATACTCTTGTTGTTTTGGAGTTAGTTTAAAGTTTGGTCTTTCATATCCATTACGCATAGCAAGTCTAGCTTGTTCAAGTTTTGCAACAGCCCTTTTTTGTTTGTCACTTAATGGAGAATAAGGATTGATAATAACTTTGTTATCCTCTGTAGCCATTCCTCCTACATCAGTTCTACCTTTAAAAAACTCTAATTCTGAAGGATATGGTTCTCTTTCATTATACCAATATATTGGTTTAATATCTTCTTCTTGTTCAACTTCAACAATACTTGATTTTTTACTTGGTTTTTTAAACATTAATCCACCATCTTGTGCTTGAGGAACATAATTAACTGGATATACATTACCACCCATTTGCATTGTTGCTCTTGGATCTGAATTGTTAACTTCATCTGGAGCATCAGGATTATCATCAACTCCTATAACCTCCCAATTATCATCAAAGACAATTAAACTACCATGTTTAGTTTTCACTTTCTTTGCTCCAAGCTTTTTAGCTTGTGCAGTCATAGCTTCCCAATCAGGAACCCAAATACCTTCTTCATTATAACCCCCAGCATCTTCTATTACTGGAATAGAAGAATTTAATTTACCACCCATTTGATAATTAGGTGTTGCCACTACTTCCATTTTTATTTTACCAGCTCTATCTTCACCTCTATCTTGTATTATTTGATTATAATCAGAAAGATCATCAACATATTTTTTTTGTATATTTGCATTATATGCGTCAGCCTCTGCTTGAATCTTCATTACTTCTTCTAAAGTAGCTTCTTGATTATTATAGTAACCAAGATGATTCATCTCCCTTGGTCCATTCATGGTATAACGTTGAGTTCTTACACTATAAGACTTAGGTATTTTTGCTTCAGGTCTTATTACAGGAAGAGATGCTTCTATGTTAAAATCATCTTGTATTCCTATTGGTTGTAATGATTGAAGTGCTTCTATAGGTTCTCTTTTTTGTGGTGCATTTTGTTCAGTAGGTTTTGTAGTTTGTTTAGTTGTAGTAGGTTTATTTTT
>Ga0209230_10001172_pt1 | contig 10494 bp, 4 predicted proteins | sample LakOntMetagenome_FD_187467 | JGI IMG/M metagenome (GOLD analysis project Ga0209230, IMG submission 187467) | Freshwater and sediment microbial communities from Lake Ontario - Sta 18 epilimnion Metagenome (SPAdes) (version 2) | ecosystem: Environmental > Aquatic > Freshwater > Lentic | place... | reverse complement strand
CTGCATCGATTGACACATAACATTTATTATTTATCGTAACATAAATATAATCATTATAATCTATATAGACTCGTTTTGATTGGTGCAAATTAGTAGTAGATACAGTTTTAGTCGCAACGGTTACTCAGTCGGCGCATACATATATATCGCCTTCAGCAGTACTTTCAGCATTTGTGAGACTAAACGCCATTAACGTTGATTTTTTTGAACATGCTGACCAATTTGGTGTCCAATCTCTAAAAGTAGTTAACATATTAGTCGCAGAATTATTGGATATATCTATCAGGTTCATTCCAGTTTTGCCCCCATAAAGATATCTACCATCGGCCGACATTAGAAATAGTGTCGCCTCGAGAATAAAGTTAAACTCGCCGTATCCGGTATTTTTTTTTGTCCAATTCACACCGTTATCTATCGAATATAAAGTATAAATATGAGGTGTTTGGCCATATGGCATTACCGACATATATTGTCCGGTTGCAGACATGCTTACTCCCGCTAATCTTTCATTTACACTCCCGGCAAGGGTGTTCATATTATACGGACGCCATGACACGCCATAATCATTTGATACATAAAACGTATCTAGGTGAGCGAAATCTCTGGTACTAACCACTGTGCCAGTAGACCATACATGTGTACCAACAATTACGTGTTGACCGGTTGTCGACGAATCGACCCCCCCAGTATAATAATCGTTGCTTCCCGGAATGGTAATTTTTGTCCAATTCACTCCATAATCACTTGATCTATAAAATGCACCCGTGTTTGTAATCGCATTGTATGCACCATAAGGGTTTACATTACTACCACTCCAAGAGTTAAAATAGCTTCCAGTTACCATATACAAATATCGACCTCCTTCAGAACCCGCCATCCATCGCATAGGTGCTAAATATGTTGTATTATTTAATGATGAATCGTAACTAGCACCAGTTAGCGAAACCGTTTTATTATCATCATATGTAGTCATTTTCGTACCATCATTAAATTCTATATTTCCATTAACGGTTATATTAGTCGCCTGTACAGTGCTTCCATTCATAGAAACATCTCCATTTGCGCGAAACTTCTGTTGGTAAATCACACTCGATTTTGTATAGTCGGGACTTTCTATCGTAACTGGATTTACAAATGCATTTGTTGGGATAGAATTATTATTAAATATGCAGCCAAGAACCGATCCATTCAGCGACACGTCGTTTGCAATCGTGGCATTCCCATTCATGGACATGTCGCTGCCCACTAATATGCGATTATTAAATGACAAATCGGCTTGTAAATTGGTATTGTTCAGCAGCAATTTGCCATTGACAGTTGTATTTCCTTCAACATACAAATTTGCATTATTACGTAGCACCAATGAACCGCTTATATCGATGAAGTCTTTCACATAGGACTGTTTCAGTCGATTTGCTGATGGGTCCGCCCCAAAATATGGAATAAAACCAGCAGCAAATAGTTCCCTCGCTGTAACACCTCCATTGATTAATACCGTGATATATTCATCTTCATTTAAAATATTATTTATAGTAATTGTAATATTATTTGAACTGGTTAAACCATTAATAGATGCAGTCACAGTAATTGTATACGTTGAAGAAACGTTATAATTAAATATAATATTTGTTTTTAACACAGAATTTACAATACTAAACCTAGTATCACTAATCGAATACACAATATTCGCATTATCTGGGTTATCACATGATAGAGTACCGATAATTGTTCCAATGAGTTTAAGTTCATCAACCGTGTTATTACTTATTACAATATTTGTAGGAGGGACAGGCGGGTCTTTAAAGTTACTCGCGGCAACCATTATATTGGTAGTTGTAGTAAATTTCGATTGATGAGCATTTAAAAAAGTGGTTCGTTCAGTTGGAGTTAGTGCTCGTGCAAATACTATCTCTGGATTTGGACCCATTTTGTTAAATGCATTGGCATTGATAGACGATATTTGATGTGCAGGAAAACCGCGAACTGATTGAAGTTTGTTGCAGGTGTTAACAGAATATAACCCAATCGTTGTACACAAAGAATTCGGTGCAAAAATAAGTTCTGTTAATTCTGTCATATTATAGAAGACCGACTGAGGCAGTACAACGACACCTGCCGGAACTGTCAGTGATGTCATTTTACACTCTTGGAAATGATTAGTGCCGTTAAACGTTGTAACTCTAGATGGAATAATAAAATTTGTTAATTTTCTACATATCATAAATGCGTCCCCGTTTAAAGTTGTTAATCCACTATTTGCACCAAATGTCACACTTGATAAATCAACTACATTAAAGCAGCATTGTTGTCCAATTGTTGTTACAGAATCTGGAATACTAATCGTATGTAGGTTGGTTTTATCCTTGAACAAGGAAATACCTAAACTAGTTATAGTAGTTCCATTCACTGTAGATGGCACTACAACATTGACTTGATAATTGCTAACTCCAGTTATTTGATTACCTGAAGCAGTCCATGTAACTCCGTCTATCACTTGGGACATTCGATTATGCTATTTGTTACAGTATAATAACATAATATATTGTTTGGGTTAGGTTATTTATATTATTTTTTACTCTTATTTATATAGGTCCTCTATTCGACGTTTCAGTTCTTGTACTTCTTTTACTAAAACGCCGATCAACCCATTATAATTGACACGTTGGTATTCGGCGCCATCTTTTTCGCCTTTCACTAATTCCGGATAAACCGCTTGCAGTTCATGGGCGATCAATCCAAATTCATGCTTGTTTGACAAAATATTGTCATATTGAATCGGTTCCAACTTATCAACACTATAAGACTCATCCAAGTCCGTCACATTCGTTTTAAGTCGGTAGTCAGATGGTGTCGCTGTAGACCCGGCAGTAACCGGTCCAGTACAAGTAACCGCCGCGAATGTAGCCGCTTTAAATATTACATTTCCTTGTGCAAATGTGCCTGACGATATATCATCAACGTATGTAGATAATGTAGTACCATCCGTAAATGTAATGTTGCCACTGACTTGGAGTATTGTATTGGTACTTAAATCGACTGTCGTTCCATTAAACGATGCGTCGCCGGCAATTCGAACATTGCCGGTTATTTCTACATTACTACCACTACTTGGGTAATCTATAATGGCAGCTGTCGGGATAATCCCGCTTGCGAAATTTCCACTGAATATGCCATTCACTGACAAATCTCCGCCCACGTAAAGATTCCCGTTAACCGAAATATCATTGCCGATGAAAAGTCTGGATTTAATGGTCGTATCACCTGCAAATGTAGTAGAACCGGCAACAGTAATATTATTAAAAGAAACATCGCCGCCGCCAATGATTGCCCCATCATTGCGAATAATCATGTCACCGCTCAAATCGACGAAATTATTGACATACGTTTGGTTGAATATATTGGACGTGGCGGATAAATCTAACCATTGCGCGTAATTAACCAATTGACTAAACGGTACTCCAGAAGCAAGTAATTGACGCGCACTAACATTAGCAGCAAGTAGTTCTGCAACGGTAACATTCGCAGCAAGTAATGCAGATATACTGGCATTCGCAGCAAGTAGTTCAGTTAAACTGATATTCGCAGCAAGTAGTGCAGATACACTGACATTTGCTCCTAATAATTGTTGGACAGTAAAACTTACTAATAATTGTTGGACAGTAACACCTGATGCTACCTGTCCTGATATAAATAAACTTTGTATTTGGTTAGTATCAATGTTATAATCATATACACGAACATCATCAAAATTGCCGTTTATACCTGCTTCATCCAAATTAGTTAAATCCTGAACGTCCCTATAATGATTTCCACCTAAGATAAAGAGATAATCGGTATTGTTAGCCAAACCAGCGGTAAAAAATGCATACTCAATATTGTCAATATAAATTGAAAACCCACCAGTACTCGTGTTGGATGATACTGAGTATGTATAATGATGCCATTTTCCATCAGTAAAAATATGTGGATGACTAACACTAGAATTAGTAACCTGAGTTTGACCTATCTTGAAAACAAAAGAGTTAATCTCTGAATTAAATTCCCATCTTGTAAAATAGCTAATATTATTTGGATTTGAATTTGGAAACATATTTGTAAATGCTCTTCTTTGCCCTCTTGAAGTTGGGTCATGTCGTGCCCAGAAACTTATAGACCACGCAGTGCCACTATTAAACACAAATTTGGGCATAGAATCTGCATACTTAGCCGTAATACCGACATATATTGAGGCGGTTCCAAATAATTTCCGCGTAGTATCAATTGTACTTAATGCAGAATAATTTTGAACTTGTGCTGATGTGGGGATAATAGCATTCTTGCTTGGTCCTAATGAACCACTATTTGTTCCATCGGTATCAAAAGTATAATATATAACAGGGTTTGCGTATGGAATTGTAGTATACCCGGGACCGAGCATTTTACCAATAATTGTGTATGTATTTGTAGAACCAGATATCATTGTTAAAATATAGGTTGTATCAATTGCCGGGGTTAAATATTTTCTGTTCAAAAGGTTGACGCTGGTCTTAATAATGCTGCCTGATAATACATTCGCACCTCCCGATATGTCCAGCGAATAATTTATACTATTTGCATTGAGCAAACTTGTAACATTAAATGAATACATTATACTTCCGGCAGGTAATTGAAACGACACCTTGACCACATTAGTCGAGTTTATGCTATTCTGGATGGTGAGTGTATTATCCACAAACGACAATGCAGTGGGTGATGGTGGCTCAACCAATGTTACACTATTATTTCCAAAAAAAGATATGTCTGTAGTAGTAGGAGAAGTGAATAAAATACTGCTAATTGTTTGCGTCTTCATTGTGACAGTAAGATTTGCAGGAGTGCTGGTAAAAGATGAAGTACCAATACTCGTGACCAATGTAGGAATAATCATGGCAGTTAAACTAGTGCAATTTTCGAAAACGTTCGCGCCAATAGTCGTGACCGAGGTAGGAATATATATGGCAGTTAAACTACTGCAATTTTGGAAAAGATACCAATCAATAGTTGTTACCGAGTTACCTATCACGACTGACTTTAAACCAGAGCAACTATTGAAAACAGAACGAGCAGTAGATGTGACCGTGTTACCTATCACAACTGACGTTAAACCAGTGCAACCATAGAAAGCACGCAGACCAAGGCCCGTCACGGTATATTGTTGTACACCAACTTTATCTGGAATGGTAATTGCACCACTTAGACCTGTTCCTGAAGTGGTACCATTACCATTAGTCGAAGTACCATCACCGATTGTTGCATTACTTCCACTTAACGTGTATCTCCACGTAATACCGTCCGGTGTTGTGTATGTGAATACTGACATTATTATATAATAATAGTAGATAACAATTAACTGTAAATACCGAACACGAACATACGTTACAAAGAATGTATCATATACGTCTGCACGCATTGCACCAACGTATTGCCCGAATGGTAATGTGTGGACAGATTTGATTAATTTGAATTACAGTATATTTATAACAGATATTTCCGCCATTATAACCCTAAATTGAGCCACGCCGATTTATCATACCAAATATGACTTCATATTAGATATGATATTAGAGGAACCCAAACAATTTACCCAAACTATATATTATTTTTTTACGCAACTATCTTCTTGTCATCAATCGCCTATTTTCCAATTCGGTGAACTCTCGTTTCAACTGGTTTATTTCATTAATAAGAATCGCAATAAGCCCGGTATAGTTGACGCGCTGCAAATCTGGTGCGTCTTTTTCGCCTATCACTAAATCGGGGTAATATTGTTGTAGTTCATGTGCAATGAGACCATATTGTTGTTTATTAAGGAGCGTTTGAAAATATTTCACGGGGCGAAGATTGTCGACGGTAAACGTGTTATATCAATGAAGTCTTTTACTTAATACGGTTTAAGTCGATTTGTAGTATCATCGCTATTCCATCCAGGTAGAGAACCGCCAATTCCGTATGGCATTATTCGGATATTACGTTATTATAATAACATAATATTTTGTTTGGGTTAGTTTGATTAGTTACTATTTTTATTCTTATTTTTATTTTTCGCATAAGACTTCCTTACGTCGTTTTAGTTCTTGTACTTTTTTTACTAAAACACCTATCAACCCGTTATAATTGACACGTTGGTATTCTGCACCATCTTTTTCGCCTTTCACTAATTCCGGATAAACCGCCTGTAGTTCATGGGCAATCAATCCAAATTCATGCTTGTTCGATAAAATATTGTCATATTGAATCGGTTCTAACTTATCAACGCTATAAGAGTCATCCAGGTCGGTCACATTTGTTTTAAGTCGGTAGTCAGATGATGCCACTGTAGACCCGGCAGTAACCGGTCCAGTACAAGTAACCGCCGCGAATGTAGCCGCTTTAAATATTACATTCCCTTGTGCAAATGTCCCAGACGATATATCATCAACGTATGTAGACAATGTAGTACCATCCGTAAATGTAATGTTGCCACTGACTTGGAGGATTGTATTGGTACTTAAGTCTACCCTCGTTCCATTAAACGACGCATCGCCTGCAACTCGCACATTACCAGTTATTTCTACATTACTGCCACTGCTTGGATAATTTATGATGGCAGATGGTGGGATTACGTTATTTGCGAAATTTCCACTGAATATGCCATTCACTGACAAATCTCCGCCCACATAAAGATTCCCGTTAACAGAAATATCATTGCCGATGAAAAGCCTGGATTTGAGGGTCGTATCACCTGCAAATGTAGTGGAACTGGCAACAGTGATATTATTGAAAGAAATATCGCCGCCACCAATGATTGCGCCATTATTGCGAATGATCATGTCGCCGCTCAAATCAACAAAATTATTGACATAAGATTTGTTTATTCTATTTGCTGTAGTATAGTAATCCCAATTGGGTGTAATGCCTGCTGCTATTAATTCATTGGCTGAATATCCCGCACTTCTTATGTCATTTATTGAATATGATAATGCTAATAATTCCGCGATAGTTTTACCGGTCGCGCGTTGTTCTGCTGCGGTCAATGGGCCAATATAGTTAAAATACCCAACAGTACGTGGTTGATCATATGTAGGATTGGCGCTTTTCATAGCTGCACCGACTACTCGTTTTCCATCATTTGTTATATCTAATCTAAGTAGGTTCCCGGTTATTGATACATTATTGGGATTGGATGTCCAAGTTTCTCCAGAATTTTGTGAAAGATAAAACGTAAGATTTCCTTGTCCAATAGCACTAGTTACTATATACTTTCCGTCATGAGACATATCGACTGCATTTAAATTGACAATTGAAATGCCATTTATCAGTTTTTTAGTCCAACTGTCTCCACCGTTATTTGACAACCACAATCCACCGGTTGAGTTTGCATATCTTGCTGCAACTACAATATTAGAGTCAGGGGATACAGCAACGCCCCCCCCAGATTCGGTGCTAACCGGCCAGCCTAGCGGATTTATAAGCGTCCCAGTACCAGTGCCAGTAGTATTTTTATATAAATTTCCACTACCAATATAATAAATTACCTTTCGTGATATAGTTGTAAAATTATTATCATAAAGCGCTGGCAATGCATATGTATGATAAGTACCGGTCATATTGCCTAAAGAATTGAAAATTCCAGTTGCCGGTGTTAATCCGGTGAAATGGGTAAATGTATCAGTCAAAGATGTTGCAGCTGGATATGCGCCAGGTGAATATCTCGTATAAAAAGTTCCGACTGGAGGTAAAACCGACCCGTTCATCGACGTACCCTGTAATATATATTTCCAGTTCCCATCAGCAGGTCCATCAGGTATTTGCTTTCCATAATTTGTAGAATACCACATTCCACGGATACCAATATTACCAGGGACTTGTCCAACCATTTGATATTTACCATCATCACTTACTGCACAGTACCAAAAAATACAACTGTTGTAACGAGCATTCGGTTCAGGTTGGTATACTTCCGCCTCCAATGCTGCATAATTTAAATGACTAGAATTAGTAGGACCATTAATTGGAATTGGAAATAAATCTTGAAGCAAAGTCCAGTTTGCACCATAATCATCGCTTTTAAAAATACGACCTTTAAAATCTCCAGTTCTATTTGACGGTATTGGGGGTCCGGTTGTAATAGCTAACATATACTGTCCGGTATTTTTACTTTGTGCAAGCGAGGTTATGTACTGATAACTGGCATCCACCAGTTTCGTCGTGAATGTTGCCATTCGATTATGCGATTTGTTATAGTATATTTACACAATATATTTCCGCCATTATAACCCTAAATTTGGCCACGCCGATTTATCATACCAAATATGACTTCATATTAGATATTATATTAAAAACAAACTACAAAATTACCCAAATCATATACCTACGCAGCTATCCTCTTGTAATCAATCGCCTATTTTCCAGTTCGGTGAACTCTCGTTCTAGTCGAATTATTTCGTTGATAAGAATCGCAATAAGCCCGGTATAGTTGACGCGCTGCAAATCTGGTGCGTCTTTTTCGCCTATCACTAAATCGGGGTAATATTGTTGTAGTTCATGTGCAATGAGACCGTATTGTTTTTTATTAAGGAGTGTTTGAAAATATTTTACGGGGCGAAGATTGTCTATAGTAAACGTGTTATCTAATTTGGCAACGTTAGTTTTAATACGATAATCGGACGGTGGAACAAAAGTGCCGGCTGTTAATGTGCCTTTAATGGTGAGACCGGAGAACGTAGATGCTTTGAATAACGTAGCAGTAGCTGTGGTTATACCGTTTGCTTTAGTATTAGTATCAAGTATGTAGACACGTCCGGTATCAGTTATGGTTACACTCCCGTAGGTCTCAACTGTATAAATAGGTGGTATACTAGTAAAAGTCATTCCGTAGTCACTACTTAAAAGTAATCTATTATCACTGGCTGAAGTAAATGTGAAATTTGTACGTGGGCCGAGTATCGGTGCAGCAGCATTACTAGCAGCAGCTCCGCCAATTAACACATATCTTCCATTTTCAGATACACATGAACTATATCCAGTACCGGCCGGTAGAGTAGGAAGTGTAGTTATTTTTGTATAAGAAGGCGATGTTGTCTGTAGATTATCTATACGATATACCACACGTTCTGCGTTGCTCGCCACTACACCCGTTACAAAAACGGTAGATGTCGAACAATACAACCACATACTATAATCACCATAGTTACCTATAGCACGGTTTAATATAGTCAATCGAGTACCTGTTAAAGTGTATATATCAATATCATTTGCGCCACTATTGATATTTATTATTCGGTCTCCAATAAATCTTAATTGCCCACTTAATTGACTTAGATTAAGAGCGGTTGCAAACTGTGTGAACCCGGTTAACGATATGTTTGTATTTACCATTGTTCTCCCTGTCTCTGAACCAGTTATTGCGCCGACTATAAGAATACGAACCGGTGATGTGGATATTGCCATATCAGTTACAAAAGCCACCGTATCAGCAGCAATATTAAAGATAGTATTTAGGTATACACTTGACCAAGTAGTTCCATAATCACTGCTTAAGCCAATGACGTTAGTGCTCACTTTGTGCGGTTGACTTGCAGTATAAAGACCGTAAGCAAGTGTCAACATATATTTCCCGTCATTTGACATGACAATAATTGGGTATGGCCTATATATAGGAGTTTCGGTACCAGGTATTGTTATATATTTTCGCGTAAATGTCATACCATAATCTTGAGAAATATCTATACCAGTTGCAGCGGCTGTATTCCCGGTTGAATTGACAATCCCTCCACCATAACTGAATGCTACGTATTTTCCATCAAGTGAACATCTAATCTTTTTATTTTGTACACCATTTCCACTGTTCGTATCAGTTCCAACTATACTATTTGTTTTTTTAATACTAAATGGAGTGCCATAATTAACCTCGCTATTATCATCATATGTAGTCATTTTCGTACCATCATTAAATTCTATATTTCCATTTACGGTCATATTAGTTGCCTGTACCGTGCTTCCATTCATGGAAACATCCCCATTTGCGCGAAACTTCTGTTGGTAAATAACACTCGCTTTTGTATAGTCGGGGCTGGGCGCAGTAACTGTGCTGACAAACGCACTTGTTGGGATAGAATTATTATTAAATATGCAGCCAAGAACCGATCCATTCAGCGAGACGTCGTTTGCAATCGTGGCATTCCCATTCATAGACATGTCGCCGCCCACTAATATGCGTCTATTAAATGACAAATCGGTTTGCAAGTTGGTATTGTTCAGCATCAATTTACCTTTGACAGTTGTATTTCCTTCAACATATAAATTTGCATTATTGCGTAGCAACAATGAACCGCTTATATCAATAAAGTCTTTCACATAGGACTGTTTCAGTCGATTTGATGATGGGTCCGCCCCAAAATATGGAATTAAACCTGCAGCAATTTCATCACCCACTGTATAACCCGCCGCCAATCGCCGTCCAGCAATTGAATATGTATTGTTTCCGCTGCATGTTAA
>Ga0209230_10001167_pt1 | contig 10521 bp, 16 predicted proteins | sample LakOntMetagenome_FD_187467 | JGI IMG/M metagenome (GOLD analysis project Ga0209230, IMG submission 187467) | Freshwater and sediment microbial communities from Lake Ontario - Sta 18 epilimnion Metagenome (SPAdes) (version 2) | ecosystem: Environmental > Aquatic > Freshwater > Lentic | place... | reverse complement strand
AAATAATCATTCTTGTATATGTTTTTATAGGGTGGTGGCGTATATTTTTCATAGTTCAGTTCCTTCAAATGTGGGGTTTTATTCGGTACATTTGGCTCATTATATCGTCGTGTTTTGTATGCTTCGGAATGACTATTCGAAAAATAATATAATTCTTTCGTGTTCAGGCAACTGGTCGTTCTATTCAATAGATTATGTTGGAATAGATAATAAGCATATGGGATGACAAGTTGCAATTCATATCCGAATTCACAACAACAATCGATATTTATCTTTTTGTCGGGCATACTCATATAATTGAAACGCGTATATAAATTATTCATGTATATACGAATGTGAGTTATTAGGTCGTCGGCGTCGGTTCATAGAAATACACACAAACACAATTGGGTGTGGATGTTTTATATAGGTTTGTTAGTCCGATATCGATTACGTATCCATTTATTCTCATAAACAAGAACAATTGTGGAATCGTCATGTATTGTCCATCATCATTGACGAGAATGTTTGTGCAACCGCCCGTACTAATCCTCGGCTTGAATTCGGATAGGTCTTTGGCTCGGATTGTCTTGATTTGTTTACCGAGTGGTCCATCGGGTATACCCGGCGTCGTGAGAACATCGATATATTCATTCGTATTTGGTTCTAGAATGGGCTCTAAATAAATACTCATTGTCGGTTTATAAATATACATAAATATACATGTTTATGTTTGTTTTCTTGATTTTTATTATGCGTATGGGTCGATTCCATTCGACGTGAGAACCTTCAAGATGATTGCGAGCTTTACTGGGTCGAAACCGACTCCGAATGCCGGGAGACCATACATCATAATATAGTAACTGAATAGTGGTGCCAGTACGAATGTCTTTGTTGCCGTGAACTGTCCACACGCATCTGATATCGCGTTCGTTTCGTTCTTTCCTGATAAGATATCCTCTATCCTTTTCTCTAAAATGATATTATTCAATGTCAATCCGATATTTTGAGTATATAGTGTGTATGCATTCATGGTTCCCTGGATTCCATCCATCGTTATTTGAAGGAGAATCAATAGGTTGGTATTGGTCGCTTTTACCCTTTGTTGGTATACTTCATCATATAAGATAAGACTCTTATTCAGGTCGGTTGAGATTGACTGGTATTGACGGTTCGCCAGGAATGTGGTATATTCGCTCCTTGCTCGGTCGATTGCCGTGCTCGGGAAATCTAGGTCAAGATTAGGTAGGATTACAGGTTCCGATAGTTCGGGTGAATACACAGTCACTATTTTTACATTTCCTGCCGTAGATGATGAATTTACTGCGAATAGCGCCTTACCCATTTACTGTATCTTGATAAAAAAATGATGGGGGGTAAAATTGATTTATAAAATACAAATAAAATATAAATATAAATAATCTTATAGAAAACATGTTACCTGATAAATTTAAGAAACTCACCGTCGTTATCCCTCCGCTTAGTGATGTCGACATGATTGCCGCGTGTCCTGGTATTGGACCTATTAAAAATAATCCAGAGGTATCTAAACCCCGTAAGCATCACTCATCGTAAATTTCGGGTGGTCTAGTGTAAATGTTGCGTGTATCTTGTTGTTTATCTTATATAAACATTTTCTACCGAATTGTGGGTTCTGCTTACGTAGTGCCTTTATTTGTCTCACTAATAGTGTGCGTGCCTTGGATGACTTCTCCAGTCCATGGATATGATAACTCGATACCATATATAAATAGAAATATGGGCGCATTATTTGGTTCAATTCGGACTTCGGAACTTCTGCATGGACTCGTATTCGGAATACACGACACATACTCAGGATTTCATCGAAGAGCACGACTGTGTCGGCATTATGGAGATGTTTATGGATACTCATTTCGCGTAGGGTACTCTCGTTATCAATACGGAACCTATATAGGTCGAACTCCGATAGAAAAAATCCATGGAATATTCTCGATGTTAGGAATGTGCTGTTTTTGTGTTTGAAATAGATATTATATAAGGTAGACTTGGGAAATGGGATGTTCGTGTATGGATTCTTCGGCTCCAGTGGCTCTGCGAAATAGCAGGGTGAATTCATAAGTGCCGTCTCTATTTGGTTCAATAGGTTGGATAGGGAGAACCAATAGTTCGTATTATTTTGATGAATCATTATCGAATTCTGGTGGGTTTGGTCGATTTCATTCATATAGAGGTCTGTGGTAATCGTCTGTTTCGCTTTTCTGATTTTCCATAGTATGGCTAATCGGGAGAACCCGATATATGTTCTACGTGATTTCGCATATACTTCCATAAAACTATCCTTTTCTTTTTGGGGGATGAATCGGTTGTTTGTCAATTCTCGCCATATTTGGTTGACATCATAAGAAAATGATAAGTAGGTTTCGAGTATTGGACAGTGATTTGCGTGATTATGTTGGGCTAAAATTCGGTTCATTGGAGGTGGGTTTTTTATAAAATTGACCTGTTCATTTTATATCTTTTATTTGACATAAAAACAAAGACCAAAATCCAATGTCCATTTCCGTCAATTCCATTTTCGAGTATGTTGCGATTGAGAACCAACATCCTCGTCTCATCGGTATTCTTTGTAGTCATATGTATAAATATTACTTTATTGATATTAATGCCGCTATCGCGGCGGTCGTCCGTCTGAACCAGTATCTGAATTTCCGTACTGCCGGTGATAACCTGTTTATGATTCCCACCAAATTTAAATCGGGTTCAGTTAAGTACAATACGAACAAGGGTATGGTCAATCTATTTCTCGAGAACGAAGCCTATATAAATACTACATGTGCCGAAATTGTTCGGGTTGGAACGGAGGTCCAGGCATTCGAGCGTGAGTGGGTTACGGAGTTTGCGTTACCCGCGCCTACTGTGGGTGACATGGTTAGTGTCAATAGTTATATCAATGGATTACGAGAGCAATTGGTTGAGTTTGAGGACTATAAACATAACTGGAAGGAACTCGGTGACCTTGCTGGGGAGCGCCTGGTTTGTAGTTCGAACCGTGGGGCCTATAAGCGTGCGTTTGAGCTTGATTGTGAGTTGATGTATGATACTCTTTGTGATGATGTCATCGGCGTGATTCGTGAATTTGTGGGTGAGGAGTATTTGGAGTCAGTTCGGAGGAAAACTATTTCCGATAAATACTTCCCTGTGCCTCGGAAAGATAGTCTGACCGAGATGCTCGGAACATGGCGTCTTGGTGATTTGAAACAGTATTCCAAGCAGATGTTTATTGCGCATGAATTTCGTTGGGTGCCGCGTACGAAGCCCCTACTCATCGAGCGGATTATAACACATAAGCTTCGGTTCTTCGAACTCCATAGGGATGTTGTTTGTTTGACGAAGGCATTTCGGGAGAAGAAGGAGCGGGAACGACAACTGAGTCGTGCTGTGGCGAAGGACCGGGCCGCTGCTCTAGCGCTTGGTCGAATTGTTGCTTAATGGTCTAAAAATTGATTTCATGGTATTGGTATTTTTTATCTGTTAATTTGCTCTAGTTTTAAGACTATGTTGACTATTGATTACGGTATGACGTTTGTCCAAGAGAACACGATGCTTCCCATATACATTGTATGTGCCTATATGGGATTATGTTACTTCGGACCGATGTATATGGCCCGGCGTCCTGCTTTCGATTTACGAGCGCCTCTCGCGCGCTGGAATCTGGGACTGTCTGTATTCTCTTTCTTCGGCGCAGTGTTTACGATTCCCTGCTTATGGGATGTCGATGACCTATGTGTGGAACCCGATTTTGATGGGATGTGTGGTTGGTGGGTTCAGTTATTTATCTTCTCGAAGATTCCGGAACTATTGGATACATTCTTCATCGTGGCACGTAAGAAGCCCTTGTTGTTTCTACACTGGTACCACCATGTGACAGTTCTACTGTTTTGTTGGTATTCGTATGCCAATAAAGCATCGACGGGGATTTACTTCGTAACCATGAATTATTCGGTCCATTTCATAATGTATGGATATTACTATCTGATGGCGGTCGATGCCAAGCCATTTTGGGTGAATCCGATGTTTATCACGGTTTGTCAGATTTCACAGATGATTGTTGGGACCGTATTGTCGGTGGTTTCGTTCTATAGGAAGATTATGGAGCCCGATGACTGTGCGATTAAAACGGTGAATATTGTGGCGGGCTTTCTCATGTATGGGAGCTACCTTTATCTGTTCGTCGATTTCGCTTTGAAGAAAATTGAAACACGGAGTAATAAGATTCATGTTGGATAAAAAAGCAAGAGACGATGGATAGAATCAAATCATTAATCGAAAGGATATTAGACCAGTCTTCTTCCCTTCGTGAGGATGTCGATGCACAGTTACCCGCTGTTAGTTTGGGGTCTAATGCGGTCGCACGGGCGGCCGAGGAGATAAATAGGACGATGGATACCGCATTGATAGTAGCTCGACACGTAGACTCACTGAACGAGTTAGTCGACCAATTACAAAAGGAAATACATTTGTTACGGAATAGTTTATAAGAAATGTATTATGTATAGAAAAGAAAGAAAGATGTCAGAAAAAGAAGTGAATAATAATAAAGGGCGTACGTTATCGGAGGATTTTTTTTCGCGCTCACCCGCAACCCAATATTATATAAAGAGTTTGGTTGGCGCCATTCCGACATCTCGTGATTCGCTGATTAAGTATAGTAATGTCGATGCGTATTATGCCGCGTCACCGAACACGCAACAGAACATGGTTATTTATGGGTTGGTTCCACCCACAATGCTTCGGAAATAATGTATTAGTTTGTCACGACGATATTCAACTATAAGAAGAATAATACCCACCGATAGGATAAGATGACTTATTGAGACTAACCACTTGAAATTGGGATTTTTACAAACACCATTTGTCGCAATAACGAATGTTAATCCGATAAGTAAATGTGCTAGAGTTGAAATTCCGACTCCGAATAGATATATATCACCTATTAGAATTATGATACTTAATGCGATTACCTCGTTGCATAAACGCATTTTATATAGTATATTTATACAAAATGTTTGGGTTTTGGTTTGGGTTTGGGTTTGGGTTATAGTGCTTCGGAAATAGTATGCGCGTCTATCTTGGCGACTATGGTGTCGAGCCTTGCAGTTGTCTGTACACAGAGTGAATAAGTATCTCTCATGTTGAGTATCCCGGTCTTGGCTTCCTTGAGGTATTGGAGAACCTGGGGGAAAACCTTTGTGTAATTCATTGATTTTGTAATCGTTCGGTCGATTTTCTTGATTGCCTCGTCACGGTTATCTTGCCTGTACCACCTCCTGATTCCTTCGGGGATTATACTGGCTTGCTCGATGTTTAGAAGAGAACCTTTAGTATATAATTTGGAATTTACTGTTATAGACGCTATTACTTTTAGATTGACGACGACTTCGTCGTATTCGGCATCCGATGACATTTGTTCTCTTTATTGATATATTTTTATATTAGTTGTTGGTCTCATTCTTTTTATTTGGTATTTGATTTCAATAGGCTTAGTGTTGATGTCTTGGTGTGAGAGTCTTGGTGTCGTATTCTTTCAATAGGCTTGATTTCATTAGGCTTGGTGTCGTATTCTTTCATTAGGCTTGGTGTCGATGTCTTGGTGTGAGAGTCTTGGCGTTGATGTCTTTCATTAGGCTTGGCGTCGTATTCTTTCATTAGGCTTGGCGTTGGCAACAAGGTCCTCGGTCATTATATTGCCCTCGAGAATCGAGCTTCCGTTGCCCCGTTAACGGAACAATCTACCAAGCCTGGCGTCCAAGGTCTTTCACGAGGATAGTCGAAAGCCTTAGGATAAATTCTGTCGAGAAATCGGTGTGATAATGAGATTATAGTAACAAAATATGTTAGGGTATTCGACAAGGGTCTAATCATGGTTTTATAATAAATAATGTATGTTTTTATTTCTCAGGTTCTCTGGTTCCGAGGTAGATTGGAGAACCTGTAAACATAAGAATCTATATATTAATCTTGTGTCCAAGTCTGTCTCCAAGACTGGCGTCCGACGTATATGCGAGACCCGGCAATCATGTCGTTCGCCACGGCAACGGATTAATCTTGTCCAAGCCTAGGGTCCAAGGTATTTCATAAGGATTATCGAGAACCTTAGCGTAATACCGTCGAGAAATGACTGTGATAATGAAAAAGCGGTATTTTAACGACAAATTGGTATAGAGACAGGGTGCGTAGACTTGGGAATATGGATTGGTTTTATTACGAGCCGAGGTCTAGCGAAGAGTATTCGGTGAGGGTATTTGACGACGGGAACGAGAGATATGCGGGATATGTGAATGTATGGCATAAGTACGGCGAATGGCGCGGGAAAGTAGCATTGATTAACGCGGTCGATAGGACTATAAAGATAGAGAGTATATCGGAATGGAAGTTGGACTCCAGGGGCTTGAAAACGTAGTTTTCATCTGAGCCTTCGGCTCAACCGCCCCTGCTATAAAGGAAGTCGAGCGAATGGTGCCGACGCCGGTGGTGGTTAAAAATCCTGGCAAAAAATAAAATAGAATATGATTTGTATATGATTCCGCCCTCTTTTTATGCGCATGTTCTCGGCGGTGTCTTGGGATTGATAGTCTTGATAATAATATTGTTTAATTTTCGACGGGTTTGGATGTTAGGTCTATACGAACAGCTGATGTTACTATTGGCACTTTCCGTTGCGGCGGGGGTGCATGGGATATCACACCAAGGTATGGAGGAACTATATGGATATTATCCTATGGGAGTGTAAAGCGATGTTGCGTATCGTTCAATTGTATATTGTGTTTGGAGAACCTCATGTTTATAAACATGAAAAATTGATGGTTTTCGAACATGTTCTCTATAGACAACACCAAGTCTTAACAACTTAACTACAATGTATTCTGCTGATGAAATTATGTGTGCCAATGCGCTCTTGGGTCTTCGCTTGAATGTCAAGCAAGCGAAAGCGCAAGCGCAAGCAAATCAATTGGGCGGTTTGAGTGACCGTACTCTCAGGTATGAGCTTCGCAGCCAAACCAAGACTAAGGCTAAGCCTAAGGCTATTGTGAGAGTCCAGGAGGATGAGTGCTCACGTGCTGAGCGTTATGAGCGCCGCTGCCAAGAGAAGGCGGCTGAGGAGAACCGGGAGATTGCCAAGCGTTGGAGACAGAATGTTCTCCCCGTCCTTAGGCAGATGAGATAAACAAAAAATAAAACAAATAAATAAATATAAATATGGACTAAACCAAAACTCTTTTTTATTTCATAACTTGTGTTTACAAACGCTAAAAATTGATGGTTTAAGTACAATTTATAACAACTTATACTAAAACACGCCAAATGACTGACGTTATCTACACGAAGCAAGGAGACGAGAACAGCTACTCTGTCCGGATTGGTCCATACAACAGAGGAAAAGCGGTTAATGTCCAGTACTTCACTGAGCTCGAGGTTGGATACATCAAGAACTCGATTGTTCCTATAGATGATGGTCCTAACGAGTGGATGAACGCAGGAGAGTTGATTGGCAACACCGGATTGAACGCAATAAAGAACAATGAAGATTACCTCAAAGAATTGCTACCTAAGAACTACCGCGGGTTTGTAACGGACTGGGAGATTCTGGTTCTCTTCAGTCATGTTACGCTCAAGGGGATGAAGAAAACTTGTCTAAAAAATAAAAAAACTAACGAAGTATGCCTTATCACGTCATGGGACCAGAAATTTGAGTGTAAGGCGATGGCGGGCGCAAAGGATGGATGGTGGGTATGCAATACAAACATGTATGCTCCTGCCTCGTTTTACGCGGCTGTCAAGTGTGCGTTATAGACGTAAATAGAGAACCTGTACATTTGTATATATTTTGTATATTTTTTCATTGTTTTTGTGTTAAGGTTCTCCATTTTATGTTTATGTTTATAAACATGAAAAATTGAAGGTTTTCGCATGGTTTTTCTATAGACAACACTAAAACTTAACAAAACCAACAACAATGTCTGCTTCTAACAACTCCGCCTCCCCCGCCGCCGTTGCGGAGAAGGTCAAGACGCCCGACGTTTGCTGTGTATGTATGGAGGAGGACGAGTTCTCAAGTTCATTGTCGTACAGTTGCGGAACTTGCAATGAGGGACATGTATGTTACTGCTGTACGGAAAAAATTGACCCGGAAGTCACTCTAATAATTAAATGCCCTTGTTGCCGAACTTTGAACTGGAAATACTGCTATAGAAATATGTTTTACACGTTGAACCAACCCGAGGAAGACGACGACCCAGCACTTTCGCCTGCGCATGCGCTGTTTCTAAAAAACCGACTCCTTTAGAAAACCTGTTCATTGTAGATTTTGTACATTTTTTCATTGTTTTATATAGCAAAATCCCCATATTACCATCTCAGGTTCTCCTATCTATATTGGAACCGGAGAACCTGGGATAAAATATATCAACTCATCAACCCATCAACCGGACAATCACTCTGCGTGGGGGGCAATCAATCTTTATATCCAAGCATTGGTTCACTGTTGGGAGAACCCTGCTTACCATATATGCTGTGCCCGACGAGAAATGAGTAGGATATTCATAATTCATTGGGTGGCGCGGGTTCTCCATTTCATGTTTATAAACATAAACATAAACATAAACATAAACATGAAAAATTGAAACATTTCGCATATTTTTTCTATAGACAACACCAAGTCTAAACAACTTAACAAAACCAACACCAAAACAACAATGTCTGCTTCTATCCAGAACAACACCGCCTCCCCCGCCGTTGCCACGGAGAAGGTCAAGAAGATTACCCTCAGTGCCCAGAGCACTAAGTATATGGTCTTCGGCAACTGGTTCATCGACCGCCTCGTCACCGGGGCTCAGATGACACCTGAGTCAGTCAACGAGTCTCGCAAGATTCTCGGCATGTGGTCCAGTGTCGAGGACCAGATTGCCCTCTACGACGGATTTGTCGCTGACTTGAAGACCAACACCAAGGAGCTCAAGACGCTCATTCGTCAGTTCCACAAGCCCCCTAAGGCTACCAAGAAGGCCAAGACCGCTGCCAGTGAAGGCGAGAAGAAGCGTGGACGCAAGAAGAAGGAGGTTACTGAGGAGCAGGACCCGATTCTCGCCTTGAACGAGCGTCTCGTTGCTGCCGCTCAGAGTGAAGACCCTATTGTTACTCTCCCCGTCTATGTTCGCGCTCCCATGGTGCCTGAACCTGACGAAATCAAGACGCCCGAACCTCCTACTGAGGAGCAGCTTGCCATGCCCGCCAAGCCTGAGAGACCCGCTAAGAAGAAGGCGGCGACTAAAACCGAAGAAGATAAGGTCGCAGACAAGGAATTGGCTAAAGTCGATGCCAAGGCTGCTAAGGATGCCGCCAAGCTCGCTGAGAAGGCTGCTAAGGAAGCCGAGAAGGCCGCTGAGAAGGCTGCTAAGGATGCCGAGAAGGAGGCTGCTAAAGCCGCTAAGGAAGCCGAGAAGGCCGCCAAGGAGGCTGCTAAAGCCGCTAAGGCTGCTGCCAAGCCCGTTAAGGAACCCAAGAAGAAGGCCGACGCCGTATTGCCGATGCCCGTCCTAGTTCGCAGTTCGCCTGCCGCTGTCGATGACAATGAGGAGGAAGAGGAGTTGGAGTGCGAGGTATTCAAGTGTGATGGAGTCGAGTATTTGATTGATTCTGCCAACACGGTTTACGATAGGAACACTCAGGACATGATTGGAACATATGACTCGGTGAGCAAGAAAATTAACAAAATCTAAAAACCTCCTTATTAAATAAAACCTAATACAAAAACTAAAAAACAAAAATAAGTGATAAGTGGAAACTGATAAGATAATCTATAATAACTGTAAAATAAACCTTTTTTCACTCCAGGGAACCTAGGTTCTTGAAAACGAAGTTTTCATCATGCGGCATAGCCGCAACCGGACTTGCGACAAAGTCGCATATGAGCACTTGAAAACGTAGTTTTCATCTGAACCGAAGGTTCAATAGCGCTCAAGCCCCTCCTTAACAGAAACCAATACGATAATATAATTCTATACATTCGCGTTATAACGCATCAGACAACTCTACGTACTCTATCCTCGATTTCAAATCTTCACTCATCAATGGCCACATTAATACGCTTATTACGCTTATATATATTCCCGCATTTATTACGTAAACCTTTGATACTGAATATTACGGGAACCCAGGTTCCCCGTACGCCCCTCCTTCCTCGGTAAATTATGAATAAAAAATGCTTCACCATAAACACAAATGTTCTAAAAATTTATTATACCTTTAACCAAATAATTAAACCGATGAAGATTTCAAATGGGACGCTTTCTTGAACGCGAAGCGTTCATATGCGACTTCGTCGCAAGCGTCGGTTTGGAAACTTATCGGTCATAATCCTTAAGAATAAAATGGGACGAAGTCCCCTTTCAATTCTTCAAGGGTTTAATACTTTATTATCCAAGTCACACCAAAGTTGTAAGGACGAGTCTCATTCGCATTGACAGAAGTTGTGCTATTGCCTACAGTCGTAGCAACCGTAAC
>Ga0209230_10001166_pt1 | contig 10523 bp, 10 predicted proteins | sample LakOntMetagenome_FD_187467 | JGI IMG/M metagenome (GOLD analysis project Ga0209230, IMG submission 187467) | Freshwater and sediment microbial communities from Lake Ontario - Sta 18 epilimnion Metagenome (SPAdes) (version 2) | ecosystem: Environmental > Aquatic > Freshwater > Lentic | place... | reverse complement strand
CAAAGGGCTTATTCAGCAAAGGACTGACAAAGCGATCAGTGGATGGGGCTAACATTAACCTAGAGAAAGAGTCGCTGTTCACCATTTCAACAGAGTCCAAAACACCGCAGCTCACTCCTCTTTAAACGCCACCTTGTTTTTATTATACACCCAATAAGGTGCTTGGATTTATAGCAGCTTGGTCTAGGTGCGATTGATTTAAGAACGAAGAATATGTGCATATAGTGTAAGTGTTTTGTATTGTCAATAATGGCTGGAGGGATTATTCAGTTGCTAGCAAATGGTGCAGAGAGCCTGTATCTTGTTGGCAATCCTGAGTTCAGCTATTTCAAGTTAGTTATAAAACGTCATACAAATTTTAGTATGGAAAGTATTCGAATTCCTTTTACTACAAAGCCTGTTTTAAATTACGATTCAAGTACTCAATATACATGTCGCATTGGTCGTAACGCAGACTTGCTGAAGGAAATCTACATTGGTTTTGAGTTGCCAGACATTTATTCCGATGGAGAATTGAGATTTCAGTGGATTGAAAAGCTTGCTCAGTACATGATTCTTAAATACAGCATTCGAATCGATTCACAGGTTATTGACGAAGGTTACGGGGAGTGGATGGATATATGGAACGAGTTGACACTACCAGCCGGGAAGAAAGCGGCGTATGATAAAATGACTGGAAACGTAGATGATTATACACACCCTCGAGCGAGTGCAAACATTGTAATCGTTGACAACCAAGAGTTTGAGTATGCATACTATCCAGCGGGAGAACCAGGAAAACCATCTATACGGCGCCGCCGCTTCTATGTTCCTCTTCCGACTTGGTTTTCACGATCACCAGCTTTATGCTTACCTCTCATTGCTCTTCAATACCAGCAGATTGATATTGTTGTTGAATTTAGACCGTTGAATCAGTTGTATCAGGTGTTCGACAAGAGCGAGGGCAGGTATGTTAGCCCAATGAGATATATGGGTGCTCACGCAGGTGAAGACAATGAGCGCGACGTTCGATTCAACCAGTTCTTGGGTTCAACCGGCTTACCAAACACATTGGATTTGGACGCTTATATGGAGGTCAATTACATCTTCCTCGGAGACGATGAGCGTAAGCTGGTTGCATTGTCTTCTACGGACTACCTAATTGAGCGGGTAGCACGAGTAGAATACAACGGTCTAATAGCTAATCACATTCTAGATATGAAGCTGAGTCATCCCATCAAGGAGATGATATGGGTAACCCGGCGTTCTGACGCGGCGCTTTATAATGAATGGACAAACCTAACGAACACCATTCCTTCCTACAGTGGGGCTCGCATCTTAAAAACAGCGAAATTTACCATCAATGGTTTGGATCGTTTTGACGACAAAGATGCAGCCTATTTCAACCTCATCCAACCCTATCAGCATCATACAAATAGCCCGCGGGAGGGTGTATACGTATACAGCTATGCTCTGTATCCTGAACGATCAAATCCAAGTGGACATATGAACGCATCGATGATCAGCAACCTGCAAATGGTGCTTACCATGGAGCCAAGAATTTTGGAAGCAAATAAGCCTGAGTACACATACGAACTGGTGATGTATGCTTTGCACCAAAACATCTTTAGCTTAATGTCTGGTATCGGTTCGATCAAGTTCAGTGGTTAACCGACCTTACTAGTCCTATCCCCTTGTCTCCCGATGGTCGACCGGCACCGTTTGTTTTGTTTTCCATAGTAATAATAGTAGAGTATGTCCTTTATACTATTTATTGTTTTCTTGGTTCTTGTTTGGCTTTTGTATTCCATGCACAGTGCATACAAGTCGATGGCGCTAGAGCTTCGTGAGATCCGGCTGCGTTGCATACCGGAGTCAGCCTCTTCGAAGGATACAACATATGCAATGGGTAAAGACACACGCGATAAGATAAAAACCGGGTTAAATTACTTGGCAAGTTTAGCCATGTAGCTATGTAGATATGCATAGGGATATAAGGATTATAGGCTAATTTAAGTAACACCAACAACAAATGGCTCCAAGGAAAAAAATAGCTAAGATAACTGAACCCGTTGAACCCGTTGAACCCGTTGAACCCGTTGAACCCGTTGAACCCGTTGAACCCATTGAACTCGCAGAACCTGCTGAACTCGCAGAACCTGATGTTAAAACAAAACCAGCACCTCGAAAAAGAGTTTCTAAGAAGGAAGCACCGACAGAGACAGGTGCCTCTTCCTCTCTTCCAGTTGTGACCCCCCCAAAGGTTTCGGCGGTTCTATCTAGATTGACCACTAGAACAAGACTAGTCGATAGTTTAAATAAGGCTAATTCCTCTCCGGAGCATATTGTTGTACAACTGGCTCTAGCAAAAAGCAAGGTGGATGAACTCATTCAGGGTAATGAACAACAAAACAATAAAGAGGATCCTGTCCCTTACATACCTGATACGCATTTCGTAAGCGCCCCAGACAACTACGAGGGCAAGATGAAAGAGCGAGTAAATGTCGAAAACCACAACGGCAACCATGCAGATGGTGGCACATGTTGTTTCTGGTGTTGTCACCCAGCTTCCACATTGACGGGTATGCCCATTAAATATGACGTCATTCACGACAGCTTTGAGCTATTTGGTACCTTTTGCTCTCTCGAATGTGCAGCTGCTTACAACTTTTCAGTCCATAGCGGAAGTGATAGGGCATGGGACATTTATAGTTGGATCCAGATTCTAGGAAGAAGGATCGGGTGCACGAGTGTGCGACCAGCGCCGAATAAGTACTTACTGAACATGTTTGGAGGACCACTTGCTATTCAAGAGTTTAGGACAATTCACAAATCTACGAGTAGAACAGCAGTCATGAATATGCCACCGTTCATCAACATTATGCCACAGATGGAAATGGTAAATACATCGTATTTGTCAACGGACCCGTGCTCATCTACCCTTCTAAACAGGGTGCATGTGATACCAGATAAACAACCAGCTCCTTATCGGGAGAACAAAACAGTGGTTGACTTCCAAAAGACACTTGATAGTAAAATGAATTTGTCATACAAAGAGAGTTCATCAACTGTTGTAGTGGGTAGTGGGTAAACGAGTCCGACTTACCAAGCGTCTTTGGTGAAATTCTCTCTTTTTTGTTCTTAACCCCCTTTCCATCGTTTCCCTCCACATTTATAAAACCATTTAAAGAAAAATTGATTTTGTTTTATGCTTAAAGCCTTTATATATAACAATGACTTCTGCTATTGAATACACACCATATCGGGTATCCACTATTACCGCCAATGGTCATGTGGGGTCAGCTGTAAACTTGGACGTCTTCTTTGAGCACTTTCATATTGCCAATGGCAGTACAGGATTCGTATGGATTGAACTTGGAAGAGATAAGTCCAAAGGCGTGTATCCTAAGAAAAAGAAAACCGCAAACAAAAAAACATTCGATAATCAAGCAACCGTCATCTACCGCTTTCGCGAAGGATATATGCCCAACATCAAGCTCTTCCGCAATGGCAACGTGCAGATGACGGGCATCAAGACCATGGAAGACGGCGAGATGGTTGTAGAGAGGATCGCGGGTGAAGTGATGAGGATTGCCAAGGAGAAAGATATTTCTATTATTCCTCAAATTGAAAACATTCGGGCAAATGACTTCAAGGTGCGCATGATTAACAGCGACTTTAGCATACCCTTCAAAATCCGACGAAAGGTGCTTCATAACCTGTTGATGATCGACTATAGCAATGTGTGCAGTTACCAACCTGAGTCGTATCCAGGTGTAAAGTTGCAGTACTTCTGGAGGGAAAAAGAAAACCACGCAGGCAGATGCACTTGTGAGGAGCCGTGCGATGGAAAAGGTGGCACCGATGGTCGGTGTAAAAAAGTAACTGTATCCGTCTTCCAAAGTGGTAAGGTGCTTATTACAGGCGCCACCACTTACGAACAGATCAACGAAGCGTACCGCTTCATCTGCGGGGTGGTCACAAAACACAGAGACTCGCTGGAGTGGACCATTCCTATCATGCCTTCTCTCTCTTCTCCTCTCCCAGGTCTGTTCCAGTAATCATGGGCAATTGCATCATCGGTTGATTTTCTGGTTTAATCGTTGCAAGCAAGAAGTAATTACAGTTTTCTTATTAGTTTTTGACAATCCCCTTCTGGCGATCGATTGAAATATCAGGTTCTTCCGTATGTAGCGAACAGTAGTATTTGTAAGTTGAAGCATTTTATTTCATCCACGCCCTCCAAAGCACTACGGGAGAGTACTTGTCTTTGAGTGAATCTTTTCTGAGCACTCTGTTTTCTACACGATCCCATATAGCTCTCTCCCAACTCTCTCTTACCTAATGCATCGAATCTTATACTTGTCGGGGCGGAACACATCGTGGGCTGGGAATTCGGTTTTATTGTTTCCAGGGCGGTCGCTTCCAGGAATCAGCGCCAAAGCTCCTGGGGGAGGATTGGCAGATTGCAAATTTTGTACCATGATGTGTGCATCTGGAACAATGGGTACATTTGCCCAAGGAGCACCGGGTGCAAAAGGCTCTCCTGTATAGAGCCCCCCGTTGACAGCCCTGGGAGGAGCTGCCACTGGGCTTGTATAGGTCAACATACTGTATCCAAGTGTATTTTTTGACATTCGCTTTTTGTCTCTGTCGATATGTCTCTAATAAATGGATAGAAATATAAACAGATAAAGTCTCTGTAGTAGTTGTACAAGAAAAAATAGGACACGGTAACTTTGGAAATGTTCATCGTGGGTTGTATCTAACTGAAGAGCACCATCATCCGTGTGCCGTAAAGCTAATTCCAATAAAGCGAGTCCAGCAAGCAATGGTGGAGCTCGATGCTATTAGATTCATTCGTTATTTTATTTGCGCATACTTGCAAGAGAAACATACTTGCCTCCCATGCGTACATATTTGCCACCACGAGAACCAAGGTAAACAACATAGGTTCTGTTGCCGACCTTGACTTTTTCGTTGGATTTAGTGCACTTACGCCCCCCTTTCTGCTCCGAGTTTTCCGGGTTTTCCGAACCTGTTTTGGTAAGATCGGCATCTAGTTCACGTCTCAATGTATCTCTCACATATTGTAAGGCCCCAGAGAGATATGATTCCGCTCCTTCTACATCATTTATTAATTGTTTCTTGAGATTTTCTTTTGTATCTATGATATTTTTTGTATTTATGAATATCATAAACATCTCTATATTTTTCATATTCTTCTGGGAATCCTGTTAATTTATAATAGGATTCCTTAAGAGTTGTAAAACTAGCTAGGGTATCACCTTTTGTAGACTCGAGGTCTATTTCATAATTTTTAGATACCAACTGAAACAACTTATTTTTAGCGCTAAATATTTCCATTTCTGTCATTCCAGGTGTACGTTCTTTTCCTTCTAAAGATTGCATGAGTGTCGGTTCGATAGACGCGATTTTGACGTGTAACTCTATAAATGGTTTTAATTCGTCCGGGACGACTAACCCGAGAAAAGCCTTAACTATATTGTCAAACTCATTCATAGTAGCATCAATAGTAGCATTTTTCTTTTTGTTGAATAAATCAAACCCTCCTTTCATGTCCTTCTAAAAATACATAATATTTTTAATGCCAGATGTACTTGTGACATCTATCGCTTCAGTATCACGTAGAAAACACAGCAGGTTTGTCGGTGTACAGAAAAATATTGAAATTAAAAACACAAAAGCAGGCTCTTGTATTTGTTTACTTTTTACTTTTTACTTTTTTCGTTTTTATCATCGCTTAGAAAGCTCCTGGTTCAGCGTGATGATACACTTGAGAGCTGCAGGGTGAATTGGATATTCAACCAAACTCTCGCTTGCAAAGAAGCGGATCAGCATACGAATGTTCTTCATGGTCACGTGGAAGCACATGTAGTGGTACACCGCCTTGTAGGTCAGAGGACCGAACAAATGGGTGGACGTCTGGATGAATCGCAGTTGCGCCAAATGAAATCGAATCATAGGCGCCAAACTTGCGTCCAGTGTCTTGTCCATGGTGTATCGCTGCGTGGTCTTGTTGTAGTAGGTGGTTCGCCGGTAGAGATCATACAGGATGTCATTGAAGGTCTTGAATGCGGTATGGATCACATACCCGTGGTTGCCAGGGTTGGTCTCCTTCCAGTCTGGATGGTACTTGGTGAGATAGTCCTCCACCCGGAAGTGCAGCAGGTTTTGCTTGTATACGTGAAGCATGTTCATCCACATGTTTGTGTTCCCAAGATCTTCCTCGTCCTTCTCCAGAATTGACGTGGGGCATACCCTCAGCATGTTTTCCTTACCGTCCTCAGTCTTTCTCTTTACAACAAATCCATAGGTGTGCTTTGGTTCGCGGCTACTCAGCCAATTCATCGCCTCGTCTGGGCTTGCAAAGCGTCCAGCATACTTGATGAAAGGAAGATCTATTTGATTTTTAGCATCTTGGAGGTCCAGCGGGACATCCTCCTTTCGCAAGCGAGTCCCGATATGAACAAGTACACCGTAGTCGGCACCAAACTCGTCTGTGTGATCTGTAATGTGCTGGTTCTCGTGGTGCACCAGGATGAACGAGTAGGCTTTGTTCGTGTCCAGCGTGGCAGTGAACATGGCGCGGCTCTCCTCGTGAGTATCAGCGGGATAGTGCTTGTTGATCACCTCGTTCATGAGACAGCCGTGTGTCTTGGTTGGGTGACGGTACCGGGAGCTGTTCACAGAAGGGCAGCTGGTCGTGCTGAAGTGCCACTTGTCTACGTGGTAGTAGACGAACACAACAGTTCCCTCGTAGCTTTGCTCGCATACATCAGCAGGCTGAGCATGCAGTTTGTATGCAATGTCATGCATGATAGTGGGGGTTGTACCCGCTAGGCTGACGACGATGTTCTTTCCAATAGGAGCATCGAGGTCCAGGACGACGCTGCGGCACTCGTTGTAGAGTTCGGCAAAGTGACTCACGTCGTCGCGCTTGTAAGTGTTGTGTAGAAGAGTCAGACCGCTCCTGTCAAAGTATTGCTTTACCTGCAGGTATGGCCAATAGTGCTTCTTGCGCAGCACAGCGATCAAGGTGTTTGTCTTTGTTCCATTTTTTTCATTTTCATCGTGCTCCACCATGACCTCTTTTAGTAGGTCCGTTAGGTTGGTGAACTTGTCGGTTTCGTTGGTGTTGGCTGTAGCTGTAGGTGTAGGTGCGGACATTTTTAAGAGATTAACTTTACTGGATATGAAGAAGAAGATTGCTTATGTAAACCATGATAGATAAGTCTTAAATCAATTTTTTCTCGAATGACCATAAAAATAAATTATATTTTAGTTTTCTTCAGGCTCATCTTTCACGACGGGTTTCACAAAACCGTTGAACAGATTTTGACCGACGACAACACTTGCGTCGTGCTGAGATACGACCTTACTATGAACTTTATCCATCATGGACAAGAGAATGTTGAGACGGTCAATGTCCATATTTGGTTGGCATGATAGTTGAAAAAGGGTGGGGTAGTGCTCCGCAAATTCACTGTGGATTCTTCGGAAGGTACGTTCCCTGTCTTTTGGCGAAGATGGGTCTGCTTGGATCTCGTCAATGATTGTACGGATTTCATCCGACGACAGGATGATTGGATTGGTTAGTGGATCACTTCTGCGTTTCATGTTTAGGGTGTAGGGTGTAGTTTAGTTGTAATAATAGTTTCACATAGTCCTTATATACATTCGTCTGATGACTTAGTTGTGTCTTTAACGATAATATATATATTATCGTTATCTTAGAGGATAGTCACATATCATGATATCCAATCAGCAACTGATTGTATCAAAACAAGTCGCCTTGCAAGTTTTTAATGATGACGGATCGAGACAAACCGTTCTTACTGTAAGTAGTAGTAATGCAGGATCAATTGGTATCGGTACGAGTGACCCTCAGCAACGGCTTCATGTATCAGGTGTAAGTTTTTTTGATGGACGCGTAGGAATTGGAACAAAGACACCGACGGAGGACCTGGACGTCGTCGGTACTGTGAAGGCGACTACCTTTGTTGGAACGTTATCCGGAAATGCTGGCAGTGCTACGACTTTGAGTGTGACTACCGGAAACATTGGAATTGGAATATTATCTTCATCTGCAACAGCTAGGCTACATATATACCAAGGTGCTGACACGAGCGATCTGTTCCGTGTCGATGATGTAGCCTCTGGGATAGACACAACTCCATTCATAGTGAATGCACAGGGGAATGTTGGGATTGGCACAACTGCTCCCGCGTATCCACTTCATGTTATAGGGACGATCTATGCTTCTGGAGACATCTCTGCATATTCGGACATGAGAATGAAAACCAACCTTGAACCTATCCCAGAAGCCTTAAAAAAGATTGAAGCCATAACTGGATACACATTTAATCGCAAAGACGATCCAACTGGAAAGAGATTTGCCGGCGTTGTTGCACAAGAAATACAAGAAGTACTTCCCGAAGTGGTGTATAGAAACGGGGACACTGTGTCCGTTGCTTATGGAAATATTAGTGCACTGCTCATTGAGGCAATCAAGGAGCTGAAAAGAGAAGTTGACTTTCTACGCTCAAAGATAACATAGATATAAGATCTACCGGTTCGCGTCGAGTCGTTGTAATTTTTTGTACAGGTTCCAATGTAATACGACTTCATTATGGTACTATCCCGTCGATATTTCAACCTAGATCCCGTGTACCCTATACACGAAAATGTTGCATTTGATGAGCATCGTCATTCCAAGGTAATCAATCTCTTTGATGGAACTGTTATGCAACGCGACACATTTGGAGAGGCTTTTGGTATAGAAAGTCATTTTGATAAACAGGTAAATATTCCGGAAGGAGCTTACACGGTAGAGGCTTCACGACCGGAAGCTATGAACATAAGAGCGTGGACGTTCGTAATTTCAGGAAGCCCTCTTACGAAAAAGCAACTGTATCTTGTCCTTAAGTATAATCGGTTGCCTGAAAATACGGAACCGGTTGCTTTTTGTAGGAAGATCCACTGGGTTTGGTTTCGGATTGGTGATTACATGGTACCAGACGTGGTCTACCGTCGGGTGAATACATGGTTAGATCAAAACACAGACTTTGAGTTTCATCTCTGGACAAACTTGAAAGATACGATAGAGCTGTTCGAGTTTGCACCAGACCTACCTACTGCAATACAGGTTCACTATTTTGACGAAATACAGGAAGAAGCTCGAAGCGTTAGCAAACGACTTTTAGACATTGTCATGTCCAATGATGTCAAGGACCTTGTCTTGAAGACAGACTTTATTCGCGTAATTATTCTGCGTAATCACGGCGGCTTTTATCTTGACTTTAACGATACAATTTGCCGCCTTCCCTTGGAGACGTTGTTTATCTTAGGAGAAGAGAATCCAACATCAGAACCAGAACTCATGGTCGGGTGCGACTCTGAGTGCGACACAAACAACTATGCAATCTACGCAAAGCCCAACTGTGCAAAACTAAGAGAGATCGTTGATCGTATGTTGGATGGTCTCGTAGAATTATACGAGGTTGTCCATACACACACCATGTTTATGGAGTACATTCCTAGTGCCCAGGAACTATGGGGTCTTCTTTCCCCGTACGCACGAGCCTCTCCTACGTGTCTGTTGCCAGACCTATTGAAGATGTTGGGGATAAGTACTCAAACAATGAAACCTCCTGCTCTATTCCGCAGTTCGTTCCTACGTATGGATGCGGGGCAACATTGCCTTATGATACCACGGGTATTAGAGGCGATTCACCATCCATGTGCACAAAAAGTAGCAGATCATATTCGACGCGAGATTGTTGCCACTATACGCCTCCAGTTTGGTAAGCGTATCCAATGGGTGAATCATGACATGATTGACGCACTTGTCTGGGACAAGGACGCATGTGCCGAGGAATGGAAGGAGGTCGCCAGATTGCTTGGAGACCGATCAACGATCGACATGGATGCCGGGCGACTCATCTTTCAGCGGGTGTTGGCGCAATTGTTTATATCGCACACAAACATAGGCGCATTTGTAGATGCTGAAGTAACAAAGATCCCATTCTGTGATACCCAGCGCAACTTGACCGCGCTGAGCGTAATCCTTCACGAGGGTGATGGATCATCCATGGGCGATGTACCCGATTATTCAACTCATGAGGACGATATAGGAAGTTGGATATAGCACATGTACCAGAAACCAAATTTGAACCCTGAATAACGGACCAAGTGCCTGATCACGATGATATTTATTTACAACATGATTAGAAGCCTCCCGTATCAATATCAAATGTAGCAATTGCGATCCCATAGTACTGATTATATGATGAACGTGAGTATGGCGAATTAAAAGTCTGTCGATAGTTTGGAGAAACTTTTTTAGTAACGACTAGCTGTGAACTGGTGATTGCGAGATGTTTATTGTAACCTACAGCACCGGACAAAGTGGAAGCCGCAGATGTGCTCTCTTCCAAGCCATCTATACCAATCGCCCATATAACAACACCCGAACTATTATATTTCACAGTTTGTTGGTGTTCGGCAATTGTGGTGCTTGT
>Ga0209230_10001165_pt1 | contig 10525 bp, 11 predicted proteins | sample LakOntMetagenome_FD_187467 | JGI IMG/M metagenome (GOLD analysis project Ga0209230, IMG submission 187467) | Freshwater and sediment microbial communities from Lake Ontario - Sta 18 epilimnion Metagenome (SPAdes) (version 2) | ecosystem: Environmental > Aquatic > Freshwater > Lentic | place... | reverse complement strand
GGGCACGATCTTCATTCAGTGCGATGCGGTCGCGGTCTGCCTGTCGATTCTGAGCAAGAAGAATTAGGGGCGCCGCATATGAAGCCTGTAATGAAAGAATCAAAGTAAGAAAGATAAATGGATATGTATCGAAGCGCATATCTGATGGCGCCAAGGTGTTCCACAGTACCCAGCTCAGTACAAAGGCAGTCATATAGACCAAGAAGCGTGCAGTTCCTAAGAAACGTGCGAAACGCTCTGAGAGACGACCAATTACTTCAGGATCATAATTTCCTCGAAGAGAACGTCTGGTTTCGCGCGGAGTGTCCAATCCATTGTTACGTACCATCTCTAGACCTCCTCAGTAAAACTTGTATCAATATTTTCAAGTGCTGCCGTTGTTGCAGCCGAATCACGATGATCGTGGCGCCAATTCTCTGGGAGCAAGTGGTCGAGTACGTCATCAACGGTCACGGCGCCAAGCAAGCGGTCATTGGCATCAATGACAGGTAACGAGAGCAAGTTATAAGAAGCCAAGTATGACGAAACAGAGGTCAGCGATGCATCGGGATTAACGCCCTGCGTATTGGTATCGACGATTGTTCCAAGCAAGGTCGATGGGCGTTCGCGCAGAAGGCGTTGGTAGTGAACCATTCCGATGAAGCGACCAGTCGGAGTCTCGAGTGGCTGGCGACAGATAAATACTTGTGAAGCAAGGGCAGGTGAAATTTCGCTCTGTCGCACAGCGGCAAGGGCATCTGCGACGGTGTAATCGGCGGACATGACAATCGGCTCTGTCGTCATCATTCCACCGGCTGAGTAATCCTCATATGTCATCAAGCGAAGAACATCTTCTGCATCTTCTGGATCCATCAACTCAATCAACTCTTGCGCGCGCTCTTCACCGATTTCGCGGAGAAGGTCGGCTGCATCATCTGGGTCCATCTCTTCAAGAACACCTGCAGCACGTTCGCCTTCGAGTTCAGCAAGAAGTGCAACACGCTCTGCTTCATCCATCTCTTCAAGGACATCTGCAAGTCGTTCATCATTTAGAGCTCGTGCAATTTCAACGCGTCGTTTTGGCGCTAAATCCTGCATCACCGCTGCTAAATCTGCTGCACGTAAGTTGCTTAAAGTAGCAAGAAGATTGGTAACACCTTGGTTATTTTCAGTATGAGCAAAACCGGTTACCTCTTCCCATGCGACAGTCGACGTCGCACCCTTGCGACGGAATCCTCGTCCTTTGCGCATGATGTGAACTCGCGTGATGAGCCAATCACCAGTGCGATTCTGCTCCATCGCCATATCTTCAACAACAACTTCTTCATCGCCTTCGATATGCGTGACAGTTCTATCAAGGAGATCGCCCAAGACCAAGAGCTCACCAGTACGAGTTTCAAATCTGCGCATATTGAGAAGTCCAGTAATGACAACTGCACCAGATTCAATTGATGTCACTCGAGTAATGGGAACAAAGACTCGTCGGCGAAGTGGTACCTCTACAACTAATCCAAGGATGCGAGGTGATTGATTGTTAGATCGCAGGGTCGCGACAGCATCTCGCACCTTGCCAACAGGATCACCATTCGGGTCAAAAACTGCAGTTCCAGCAAGACGTGCGAGAAATATGCGATTGCTGCTATTTCCGCTCATAGGCTAAGGGTATCGGCTAGGTTTGCTCCATGACGCAGCCTTTAGCTTCAGCTCAAGCAGATGAGATGCAAATGCCTGCTCGCCCCGACCTCATACGCCTCATAATCGGCATCTTTGGAATCGGATCTTCAGGTCCACTTATCGCTCTTAGCACTATGCCGGTGCCGATATTAATTTTCTGGCGAAATCTGGCTGGCTCTCTCATCACCTTGCCATTTGCTCTGAAACATAAGATCGATCGAATCGGCGCGCGATGGGCAGCCCTAGCTGGAGTCCTCCTTGCGCTCCACTTCATCTGTTTCTTTGCGGCGATGCGGATGACAAGTGTTACTGCTGGCACTGCAATCGTTGCAACACAACCAATCTTTGCAGCAATCTTCGTCAAGCTCACCGGGGGAGTAATCCATCCCAAAGTTTGGCTAGGCATGTTCATTAGCTTTCTGGGCGTTCTCGTAGTCACCGGCATAGATCTGCAGTTGGATTCAAGGAGTTTCATAGGAGATATGGCAGCTCTTGTATCCGGTGCTCTTGCAGCTGCTTATATGTTGATTGGTTCAAAGGCGCAGAAGAGCTTAGAGACTATGACATATACAACGATCGCCTACCTCTTCACCGCTCTTACTGTCTTTCCAATGATTCTCTTCTATGGATATGACTTCTTCCAGTATTCACAAGATGAGTGGCTCATTCTTGGTGCCTTAATTCTCGGAGCACAGATTCTCGGACATACCATGTTTAACATCGCGCTTAAGCGTGTCTCACCAGCTGTAGTCTCGATGATTGTGTTTTTTGAAGTTCCCGTCGCAGCTGTAGTGGCGATGATTTTTAAAATTGGCAAGCAACCTTCACTTACTATCATTCCTGGAGTTCTTCTGATTATTGCAGGATGTTTTATGGTTGTATTACGTGCTAGGCCAAAGAAGGTTATGACAGAAGAATGATTGATCTCCATACACACACAACAAGTAGCGACGGAACAGATTCGCCATTCGCTCTCGTTAAGAAGGCGCTCTCAGTTGGAGTCACAACACTCGGCATTACCGATCACGACACAACTTCTGGGTGGGCCGAAGCCGTTACAGCTATCCAGCCACAGATTGAATTGGTTCTAGGTGCTGAAATCTCTTGCTTAACGATAGATGGCGTCAGCGTCCATATGCTCGGTCTTCTCTTTGATGGTGAAGATCTACATATGCAAAATATGTTACGAGACTCTAGAGATACACGAATCCCTAGGATGAGGAAGATGGTCGAACTTTTGCAAGCCGACGGCATCTCAATAACCCTCGAAGATGTCTATGCAGCTGCCCCAACGGGCGCAACGGTAGGTCGTCCACATCTAGCCGATGCGCTCGTCGCCAATGGCGTCGTTGCATCTCGCGATGAGGCCTTTACCGATCTCTTGCATAACGATTCAAAGTATTACGTTACCCATGCAGCGCCCACTCCTGTTGAAGCAATCACCACCATCCGAGCCGCCGGTGGGGTAGCGGTCATTGCCCATCCTTTTGCATCCCGTCGTGGCGAAGTAATTACTTCTGCAACTTTCGCTGACCTTGTTGCAGCAGGTCTACATGGAATAGAAGTTGATCACCGTGATCAGAGCGCTGCAGAAAGAGCCCAACTTCGAGAAATCGCCACAGAGCTTTCATTGGTAGTTACTGGCTCCAGTGATTATCACGGCACGGGCAAACTCAATGCAATGGCGGAAAACACAACTCATCCGGCAGAATGGGAACGTCTTGAATCAATGGCTAATGCACGAAGGGTCGTACGCAAGTGACTGATATCGGAACACTTACATTTGGAATCCAGATCTTCGTTACCCTCTTCGTGATTCTCGATCCACCAGGTGCTACCCCGATCTTCCTTAGCCTTGTTGGTAATCGATCTCCACGTGAGCGACGCTATCTAGCCTGGCAGGCAGCTGGCGTATCTCTCTTCGTGATTGCATCTTTCGCTCTCTTTGGCCGCTTCATCTTGGATTACATGCATGTATCGATGGAAGCTCTCCAGGCTGCAGGTGGACTTTTGCTTCTCTATGTTTCTCTCCAATTGCTCACAGGGGCGACCGGCAAGGAAGATACAAAACCCAATACCAATATAGGCATGGTTCCACTCGGTACACCGCTACTGGCGGGCCCGGGAGCAATTGTTGCGACGATGATCTTCGTTCAGCAGGCTGATACAACCGGCAGGGTTCTTGCACTCATTGGAGCAATCGTTCTTGTGCACTTAATTATTGGTGGGGTTTTATCGGCATCAACAAAGATTCTCTCTATTATTAAAGAATCGGGCGTTTCGCTTCTGGCAAGTATTGCAGGTCTTTTATTGGCAGCGATTGCAGTTCAGATGCTTGCAAATGCAATCAAAGCACTTGCTGCTAGTTAATCGCTACTGACCGATACGTTTTGTGCGAACACGTTCGCGTTTAGGGCCTGCCTCTTTACGTGGTGTCGCATCTTTTCGAGGCGCAGATTCCTTGCTTGCACGAGAGTCGCTGCGTGGAGCCGGCTTCTCTCTCTTGACCGCGTTCATGCGACCAGTGGAACCGGCAGGAATATTCAATAGTTCGTATAGGTGCTCGGAAGAAGAATAGGTTTCAACAGGTTCTGGAAGGCCAAGTGAAAGAGCTGTATCAATCATCTTCCAGCGCGCAAGCTCATCCCAGTCAACGAATGTGACTGCAATTCCATGTGCACCTGCACGGGCAGTACGTCCAATGCGGTGAACGTATGTCTTCTCATCCTCAGGGCATTGATAGTTAATCACGTGTGTAATTCCATCGATATCGATGCCGCGGGCTGCAACATCTGTTGCAATCAGTACATCTGATTTACCTGCTTTAAAGTCATTGAGCGCCTTCTCGCGAGCAGATTGGCCGAGATCACCATGGATAGTTGCTGCTTTATAACCGCGCTCAACAAGTTCGTCAGATGTTTTCTGTGCAGTGCGCTTTGTGCGACAGAAGACAATCGTTGGTCCCCGTCCCTCAGCCTGCAAAATACGGGCAAGCATTTCGATCTTATCCATCGCGTGTGCACGCACCACATGTTGTTCAATACGAGAAACTACTGCGCCTTCATCTTCGCCATCCTGAGTGCGAATATGCACTGGCTGATTCATAAACCGTCGAGCGAGAGCAATGATGTCTCCAGGCATAGTTGCCGAGAACAACATGGTCTGTTGACGCGCAGGAGTACTTGTAAAGATCTTCTCGACATCAGGTAAGAAGCCAAGATCGAGCATTTCATCTGCCTCATCAAGTACGACGCGCGAAACATGCTTCAGGCGAAGCTGTCCCTGGCGATAGAGATCGAGCAAACGACCTGGAGTTCCTACAACGATTTCGACTCCATTATTGAGAGCTTCGATTTGTGGTTCAAATGCTCGTCCACCGTAAACAGCTAGCGTTCGGATGCCTCGGTTAAAGGAGAGCTCTTCAATATCTTTTGTAACCTGGACACAAAGTTCGCGAGTCGGAACAACGATCAAGACCTGAGGATCGCCTTGATGTTCTAGCGATGCCCAATCTGAATCATTGGGAGCAATTACTCGTTCAATGACAGGAATACCGAATGCAAGAGTCTTTCCTGTGCCCGTCTTGGCTTGGCCAATGACATCGCCATCTGCAAGTGCGATTGGCATGACTTGTTCTTGGATTGGAAAAGGTGAGGAGAAGCCATGTTCCGTAAGGGCTGCGATTGTTTCCTTGCGAAGAGGAAGATCTGCGAAGGTAATACTCACTTAGAGAGCGCCGAAGCCAACGCGGCGTTCTGCCGGTTCGCCGATTTCTACATACCCAATTTTATCGGCTGGCACGATGATCTCGTGTCCGCGGATATCACTGAGAACAAGTGGGGATTGGCTTGAGAGAGCTGCAGCAACGGCGCTCTTAATCTCAGCGGGAGTAGAAGGACATTCGAAGTTAAGTTCGCTTCCAACATGGGTAACGGAGATACGAACTTGTGATGCCTTTTCAGTCTTCTTTGAACTCATGTGCTTATCTTATGCTCAGAGTTCAGTACGGGGAAATCCAGAAATTCCTCGCCACATCAGGTTCTCAACAAGATCCATCGCCTGCTGACGAGTGAGCTTGCTATCGCGTTCTAGCCAGTGGCGAGCAGTCACTTGTGCGTAGCCAATCAAGCCAACACCAAGGAGCATCGCTGCCTCTTTTGGAAGCCCTGTGTCATTTGAAATTACACCACTGACTGCAGCAGCGCAGTCGTACGTCATTCTATTGAGACGTTCACGTACTTGAGGCTCAACGCTCATATCGCTTTCAAAGAGCAATCTAAATGCTTCACCCTCATTTTCGATAAAGGTGAAGTACGCGACGATTGTTGCGTGAACTCGCACTGCATTGTCGGGCGTAGAAGAGATCGCTTTTTGAATTTCATAGACCAAAGAATCGATGTGGAGATCAAGAACAGCTAGGTACAAATCCAGCTTTGAAGGGAAGTGCTGATAGAGAACTGGCTTTGAAACGCCCGCCCGGTCAGCAATCTCATCCATCGCAGCAGAGTGATACCCGGCAGCTGTAAATACTTCGAGGGCGGCTGCGAGCAAAATTGCTCGGCGCTCATCGCGAGGAAGGCGTGACTTATCTGTTCGCGAACTGTTTGCAGAAACTGTTTCTTGTGTCATTGCACCTATCGTACTGAATTGGCGGGCATTGGCACAGTACGGCAGAATTACCGCATGAAAACCCCGCCCCTTGTTACTCCTGGCCCTGCACTGACCGTTGATGAAGTGCGTCGATACAGCCGCCATTTGATCATCCCTGATGTTGCAATGGCGGGCCAGCAGCGCATGATGAACGCAAAAGTTCTCTGCGTTGGAGCGGGCGGTCTCGGATCGCCAGCTTTGATGTATCTCGCAGCTGCTGGAATAGGAACTATCGGAATTGTTGAATTCGATACCGTAGATGAATCGAATTTGCAGCGTCAGATTATTCACGGCCAATCAGATATTGGTAAGAGCAAGGCTCAAAGCGCCAAAGAGAAGATTCTTGAAATCAATCCGTACACAGAAGTAATCACTCATGAGACTCGACTCGATAATTCAAATGTTATGGAGATTTTCTCTCAATACGACATCATCGTGGACGGAACTGATAATTTCGCAACGCGATATCTAGTCAATGACGCATGTGTACTTTTGAAGAAGCCTTATGTATGGGGTTCGATTTATCGCTTCGATGGACAGGCAAGTGTTTTCTGGGCCGAGTATGGTCCGTGCTATCGCTGTCTATATCCAGAACCACCACCTCCCGGAATGGTTCCAAGCTGCGCCGAAGGTGGAGTGCTCGGAGTTCTCTGCGCAACGATTGGTTCAATCCAAACAACTGAGGCAATCAAGGTACTTACCGGAATTGGTGAATCTCTCATTGGTTCACTCATGGTCTATGACGCACTTGAGATGTCATTCCGTAAGGTCAAGATTCGCAAAGACCCAAACTGCCCAATTTGCAGTGCAAACCCTAAGCAGACTGCGCTACTTCCTGACTACGAAGCATTCTGCGGAGTTCTCTCAGATGCTGCGCAAGAAGCAAGTACAGGCTCCACAATTACAGTTGCAGAGCTCAAGGCTAAGCAAGATAAGAATGAAGATTTCTATCTTGTCGATGTTCGCGAACCGAGTGAATACGAAATCGTTCGAATCCCTGGGTCCCATTTGATTCCAAAGCAAGGTTTCATCGATGGTTCTGTCCTCGCAACACTTCCGCAAGATAAGCCAATCATCTTGCACTGTAAGAGTGGTGTCAGATCTGCAGAGTGCTTGGCAATTCTTAAGAATGCAGGATTTGCTGATGCAACGCACGTGTCAGGCGGAGTAATCGCTTGGGCGAAGCAGATTGATACATCCCTTCCGGTTTATTGATGCGTACTTCTTATGCGGGATACCGCATGCTCTTGGTGCATGCTCATCCCGATGATGAAACAATTAACAATGGAAGCACGATGGCCTTATATGCAGCTCTTGGCGCACAGGTAACCCTTGTAACGTGCACGCGCGGCGAGGAAGGTGAAGTTCTGATTCCGGATTTAGAACACCTTGCCGCTGCCGTAACAGACAAACTTGGAGACCATCGAGTCACTGAACTTGCGGAAGCGATGAAGGCGCTCGGAGTAAGTGACCATCGTTTTCTTGGCGAAGATCCTTCTGGTATAGCTACGGTTAAGTATCGTGATAGCGGAATGATGGGAACTCCTCCTAATGAGCGCCCTGATTCTTTCTGGCAGGCAGATTTTGCAAAGGCAACGGATCAATTAGTGAGAATAATTGAAGAAGTGAAGCCTCATGTGCTGATTACATACGATGAGTTTGGTGGGTATGGGCATCCAGACCACATTCAAGCGCACAGAGTCGCTATGGCTGCAGCAGATAAGTCAGAGTGGAACATTCAGAAAATTTATTGGAATGTCACTCCCAAATCCGTCCTGCAAGAGGGAATAGATAAAATGAAAGAGATCGGCTCAGATTTTCTCGGAGCCGATAGCGCCGATGATCTTCCTTTTGCTAAGGATGATTCATATGTTCATGCACTTATCGACGGGAATCTCTATGTAGATAAGAAGATGGAGGCGATGAGAGCACATGGAACTCAAATTGCCCTCGACGGCCCTTTCTTTGCACTCTCCAACAATCTCGGACTTCAAGTATGGGGATATGAGTACTACACACGCGTAAAGGGCGAGAAGGCAGCACCATTGACCGATGCAGGTTATGAAAGTGATCTCTTCAGCGGAATTTCTCTGTAGATGAGAATCCTCTTCTCGGTCATTCTTGGCGGCGGTGCTGCTATCGGTTCAATACTTCTACATCAGACACTTCCTCCATTTGGTGTTGCCTTTTCGATTCTTGGAAGTGTTTTAGCTATCTGGTGGGTTGGTCGTTACACCGGTGGAAGACGATTTAAAGTACTCGCCTTTGCAACGTGGACGGCGCTGATTTTCCGTGCCGGTACTTTCGGTGTTGGCCAAGAATTACTCGTACAAGGTGACTCACCAGGTTCTGCATTAATTCTTATCGGATTCTTTGCAACGCTCGCAGCAGTATTTGCTCGAGTGTAATTTTTACTTCCAGCTCCATTGTTGACCAGTTGGACCATCGCTAATCTCGATACCAGATTTCTCAATTGCATCACGCAAGGAATCACTTGATGCCCAATCCTTTGCAGAGCGTGCACTTTCTCTCTGTGTGAGTAATTCACTCACTTCTGGTGGGAGCTCTCTCTCCTCTACCTTTCTTGTGAGGTCTAAGCCCAATACCTGGTCTGCATAGAGAAATAGTGCTCGCTTATCAAGTGCGCCAATAGTGGTCTCTTTCTCGATGGTTCTGATGCGCTGCATTGCACGAGGAGTATCAAGATCGTTCATGAGCGCTGCGGTAAATTCCTCATCAAATTTCAATTCATCTGATGTGCCCCATGCACTGACTTCCTTGCGCCATCGTTTGAGAGTGGAGTGCGCCGCCTCGATGGATTGCCAGGTCAGATCCATCTGAGACCTGTATCGATTTTCTAAGAAAACTAGTCGCAGAGCGAGAGGATCAAATCCGCGTGCAATGACATCTGAGACCAGCACGACATTCTCTGCACTTTTTGACATCTTTCTACCTTCAAAGAGTAGATGTTCGCCATGGACCCAATTACTAACAACGTTGCTGCCGGTGAGGGCGTTTGATTGGGCTCTCTCATTTTCGTGATGAGGAAAACGTAGATCTATTCCACCAATGTGAAGATCTACATGGGCTTTGAGAAAATTGACAGACATTGCACTGCACTCGATATGCCACCCCGGAAAGCCTTTGCCCCATGGTGAATCCCAGACCATTTGTGTGCGCCCGCCTGCCAACTTCCATAGCGCCCAATCGGCATGGAATCTCTTACCGCCAAGATCAACAAACTCGTATCGATGGCCAGGTTTGAGTTGCTCGATTTTATTTCCGCTTAAGGCTCCGTAATCTGAAACGGATCGTGCATCAAAGTAGACAGATCCATCGGTACCTACATAAGCATGTTCGCGAAGAATTAGCTCTTGGATTGCTTGGATCATTGAATCCATGTTGTCGGATGCTCGTGGATATAGATCAGCCCCAGCAATATTGAGAAGTGCTAGATCTCTATGAAACTCCACCTCAAATTCTCGTGCTATTAAGAATGGATCAATCTTTCGTTTCGCTGATTCAGATAACATTTTATCTTCGGATTCAAAGTCATCACTCATATGTCCAACATCAGTGATGTTCTGAACCAGACGAACTTCTAGCCCAGATAGTTCAAGGGTTCGTGTAATCAGATCGGAGAGGAGAAAAGTTCGAAGATTGCCCACATGTGCACTGCGATAGACAGTTGGTCCACAGCAGTAGATAGAGACGACCCCATCTCTATCGGGTATTTCATCAACTGTGCGGGTCAAGGTGTCGTAGAGAGCCAACCGGCCGGTATTGATATTGCGTCGATTAAAGACAGGGATCACTCGCATCACAGCAATCTCATCTGGTGAAAAATTCTCAATCTCGCCACGCTTATTTATCGCACTTGTCTCACTCTGTAGAACGCCGACGACATCACGGAAACCACCAGCTGGCTCTCGCAAACGCAGAGTCACTCGCTTACCTAGGGCGGCCTTGAGTTGGTCCCGATAATCGCCCCGGAAGTCAGCTTGCTGTGATGAGCCCATGTCGTAACCATAATCGGGCATAAGTAGACATGCAGGGTTAGAATTACCGCCAGCCCACTTCGGTGGCCCCGCTTGATCACTTTGGAGGAGCTCTCGTGACATATGTAATTGCCGAACCGTGCGTAGATGTGAAGGACAAGTCATGCCGCGAGGAATGTCCAGTTGACTGCATTTATGACGGCACACGCATGCTCTATATCCAA
>Ga0209230_10001163_pt1 | contig 10529 bp, 8 predicted proteins | sample LakOntMetagenome_FD_187467 | JGI IMG/M metagenome (GOLD analysis project Ga0209230, IMG submission 187467) | Freshwater and sediment microbial communities from Lake Ontario - Sta 18 epilimnion Metagenome (SPAdes) (version 2) | ecosystem: Environmental > Aquatic > Freshwater > Lentic | place... | reverse complement strand
TATTGATGGCCCAGCAGGTTCTGGAAAATCTAGCGTTAGCAAGCAGGTAGCCCGCAACCTCGGTTACGGCTATTTGGACACCGGCGCCGCCTATCGTGCCTTGGCCTGGGCTTGTCTAAACCTTGATGGGTTTTCGGTGGAATCGCTTTCAACCAAAAACCTCACTGCTGACTTTGTCTACCAAATTTCAACCAACCCCGATGATTTTTGGGTGAAGATTGGCCAACAGGACCTCACCTCCGCCATTCGCGAGAAGGATGTTGCTGAGTTTGTCAGTCAGGTTGCCAGGGTTCCAGAAGTGCGAACTTTCATGAAAGAGCTCACGCACCGCATTGTCTAAGCGGCCCCAAACTCCGCTGTTGTGGTTGAAGGGCGCGATATAACCACGGTTGTGGCCCCGGAAGCCAAAATCCGCATACTGCTTACGGCAAGTGAAGCGGTTAGACTTAAGAGACGCTCAGCGGAACTCTCCGAAAGTAATGCAGAAAGCGTCAAGCGTCAGGTTTCCGAACGTGATGCCAGCGACTCAAAGGTCGTTGATTTTATGACACCAGCTCCTGGTGTCCAACTCGTGGATACATCTGATCTCAATTTCAATCAGTCAGTTTCGGCTGTGATTTCTTTGATTGAGCAGGGTTTGTCCTAAGGATTAAGAATGAATGAAGAAGAATTCCTAGCGGAACCTGCAGCACCTGAATTTATCGAACGACTCAAGACCATGAGCAGCGATGAAGAAGAGTCCCGTGCACGCGTGCTCCGCACCGGGTTGGAAGACTACGACCTCGACGACGAAGACTTTGACGTTCTAAACGCAGAAGCCCAAGATGACGGCGGCCACTACTTCTTGCCGGCCCTGCCAGTTCTGGCAATTGTTGGTCGACCAAATGTTGGTAAGTCAGCCCTTGTAAACAGAATTCTTGGTCGTCGCGAGGCAGTTGTTGAAGACAAGCCTGGTGTGACTCGTGACCGAGTTTCCTACAAGGCTGAGTGGAATGAACGCAAATTCACTTTGGTAGACACCGGCGGTTGGGAACCAGACGCCAGAGGTATCGATAAGTCAGTTGCAATCCAGGCGGAAATCGCGGTTGAGCTCGCTGACGCGGTGCTCTTTGTTGTCGACGCCATGGTTGGTGCAACCAGCACCGATGAGCGCGTTGTGAAAATGCTTCGCGCTTCAGGCAAGCCAGTAATTTTGGTTGCTAACAAAATTGATGATGTAAGACAAGAACCTGAAGCTGCAAATCTTTGGTCACTTGGATTAGGGGAGCCTTATCCTTGTTCGGCCGTTCACGGTCGCGGCGTTGCCGATCTATTGGATGCGGCAATGAAGGTGCTTCCAAAAATTTCAAATGTTGCAAAGGAAGAAATTGGTGGCCCGCGCCGCGTTGCCCTAATTGGTCGACCAAACGTTGGTAAATCTTCGTTGCTAAACAAAGCAGTTGGTTCTGAGCGTGCAGTCGTTAATGAACTTGCCGGCACAACTCGTGATCCAATCGACGAGCAAGTTGAGTTGGGCGGCAAGGCTTGGCGCTTCGTAGACACCGCCGGTATTAGACGTCGTGTTCACTTAGCTCAAGGTGCAGATTTCTACGCTTCACTTCGCACCGCCGCTGCACTAGAGCGTGCCGAAGTTGCGGTTGTACTTTTTGATGTGACTCAACCAATCAGCGAAGCGGACATTCGAATTGTCGACATGGCTCTTGAATCTGGCCGAGCGCTGGTTCTTGCATTCAATAAGTGGGATGAACTTGAAGACGAACGTCGCAAGTATCTAGAACGCGAAATTGAACAGGACCTTGCTCACGTGGATTGGGCACCTCGTGTGAATATTTCTGCGAAAACCGGACGTCACCTAGAGAAGCTAGTTCCAGCCCTTGAGGTTGCACTTGATTCATGGGATCAGCGAATTCAAACCGGAAAGCTAAATGCTTTTGTCCAGGAGCTAGCAATGGAAACCCCGCACCCGGTTCGCGGCGGTAAGCAACCAAGAATTCTGTTTGCCACTCAGGCCAGCAGCCGTCCGCCAAAGTTTGTATTGTTCACCACAGGATTCCTAGACCCTGGTTACAGAAGATTTATCACTCGCAGACTGCGCGAAACCTACGGCTTCGAGGGAACTCCGATCGAAGTTGGTATGCGCGTGCGAGAGAAGCGCAAGCGCTAACTAGCAACTCGCCGTTGGTTACAGGGCTAAGCACTTTCAGGTTCTTCACGTAATATCGGCAACATGAGCAACCAAGCCAATCTGAGCATGAAAGAGCAGTTTATGACTGTTCCAAATCTGCTCAGCATGCTGCGCCTTGCTCTGGTGCCAGTCTTTCTACTCTTCCTATTGAGTGAGCGCTACCTATTGGCGATTGTAATGTTGGCAGCCGCCAGCCTCACCGATTATCTAGACGGCTACTTCGCTAGAAAATTCAATCAGGTCACCCGCTTGGGTCAACTGCTAGATCCAGCCGCTGACAGACTCTATATTTTTTCAACACTTATCGGCCTCAGCTACACCGGCATAGTCCCGGTTTGGCTCGCGGTGGTAATCATCGGACGCGATGTGGTGTTGGCCCTGGCCTATCCAATCTTGGCTTCCCACGGCTACGGTCCGCTGCCGGTTCACTACTTGGGCAAGGCCGGAACCTTTGCACTGCTCTACGCTTTTCCGCTTTTGCTCATGGCCTACATCTGGGAGCCAGTGGCTTTTATTCTTGAACCGCTGGCTTGGGCTTTCGCACTTTGGGGTGTGGGGCTCTACTGGTGGGGGGCGATTGTCTACCTCCGTCAGGTCTATGCAACCGTTAAAAGGGCATCCTAAAACCCATTAGGCTAATCCTCTATAAGGAGCGGCAGCGGAATGGAATTAGCAGGTTTTGGCCTTGGGGGCTCATCTGATGAGGTTGAATCAACAGCCGTATTCAGCTCTGACCTGCTGTCTGAATCTGGCCCACAGCTAAACACCGATGAGCAAAAAGCCATCGAAGCCCTTCCTTCTGGCTCAGCCCTTTTGATCGTTCAGCGCGGTCCAAATGAAGGCTCAAGATTTTTACTTGATCAGCAAATGACCTCTGTTGGTCGTCACCCAAACGCAGATATCTTTCTCGATGACGTAACAGTTTCTCGTCGCCATGCTGAATTCCATCGTCACGGTCAAACCTTCCAGGTTAAGGATTTGGCTTCACTCAACGGCACTTACTACGATGGAGTTCGTATTGAAGCCGCGATGCTTGAAGACGGTTCTGAAATTCAAATTGGAAAGTTTCGTCTTACTTTCTACGCATCGCGTGCTGACTTAAATTCAGCCGGAGCAGGGGGAGAGTAAATGGCTCAAGTTGCCAACGCCAAGCTCTACGCCGCTCGCCCTTCAAAACTTTTCAACATTGGCCAAGTGCTAAATGTTCTCAATCCTGACTTCCCGGATTTGACTCCTTCAAAATTGCGTTTCCTTGAAGAGCAGGGTTTGGTTACACCGCAGCGCACTCCATCGGGGTATCGCAAATTTACAGAACTTGATATCGAACGAATTCAAATCGTGCTTGAGTTGCAGCGCGATCAGTATTTACCTCTGAAGGTAATTCGCAACTATCTAGCAGATCTTGATGAGGGGCGCCAGCCAAATCTTCCTGGTGGAACCGTTAACCCGCAGCACCTTCGTCAGGGCAAGGGAAAGAAATTCAGCGCCCTTGAACTAATTGCTGAAACTGCAATCACCGATGCCCTGATTCAAGAGGCTCAGGATGTTTTGCTAATTGGCCAGGAGCCGTTTGAGGCGTCAGATGTTGAAATCGCCCGCGCAATTGTGCACCTGCAGCGCTTTGGAATCCAACCGCGTCACCTTCGCGGCATCAAGGCATCGGCCGAACGTGAAATTGGAATCATTGAGGGTGTTGTTGCACCGGTACTGGGTAAAAACGACACCGCAAGTCGTTCTAGGGCTGCTCACTACGCAGCAGAAATAGAAAATCAATTCTCAAGCATCAGAGCCGAGCTGATTCGCTCGGTTATCAGCAAAATCGACGGCTAAAAACCCTTTACATTAGGCCGACACGCCGAGTAATTTAATTAACCGGAGATAAGCACTTATCAGGCAACAATTAAACCTGTACTTGAACGTTAGAAAATCCAGAAAGGGGCAGAATGTCTACAACCGATATCGATGCCCCAGAGGGTTACTCGCAAGGAATGCTGTTCACGGATGGGCTGCCATCTAGCGACCCTAAAGTGGGTTACCGCGGAACCTCTGCAGCTACTGCTTGCGGAATTAGTTACCGACAGTTGGACTATTGGGACCGCACCGGTCTAGTTCAGCCAACTGTTCGAGGAGCCGCAGGTTCCGGTTCACAGAGACTTTATTCTTTCCGCGACATTTTGGTACTAAAGCTCGTAAAGAGATTGCTAGACACCGGAGTATCGCTGCAGCAGATCCGTATTGCCGTAGAGCAGCTTCGTGCTGCAGGTATCAATGATTTGGCTGCCATCACTCTTATGTCAGATGGTGCTCGAGTTTACCTTTGCACCACACAGGACGAGGTCATGGACCTTCTAAGCCGCGGTCAGGGTGTCTTTGGCATCGCAGTAGGCCGCGTACTCCGAGAAGTTGAAGCTTCGCTTGTCAACATCAAAGAAAACAACGTTGATGACATGGATGAGCTTGCCGCTCGTCGTCAAACTAGAAAAGCCGTCTAGCTTTCTTCGTTTTTCTGTTGCTGGTTTTGTTGGTCCAGCTCTAACATCGCCAACGCCTCTAATTTTTCCAACGCCGTCAGATTATCCAAGTTAATTGGCTTGGCCGGCTCGGTAGGCAAATCAAATCCTGTTTCAGAAATCCCAAGTTCCGAGATCCCAAGTTCGGATAGCGGACTTTCATCGGCTGCCGCAAACGAATCGCTCTGCAGAGATTCAAGTTCCAAAACCGCATCGAGGTTCTGGCCGCGCATAATCTTGCTGATTCTTGAATACTTCTTGTCTTGCTTTACGCGCTTGCTGTTATCCGGCTGCTGGAATGACTCCAGCGCAGTAGCAAGTATTTCGTCAAAGATGTTGGCCAACTCGGCTGCGTGATCTCCGGGCCAGGTGTGAATTGGTCGAGCAGCACCCTGAGCCTGTTGAATCGTGGCACGTTCTTCTATCTGAACGGTCATTAGGTTTTCGCGGAACATCTCTTCAAGCTCATGTGCTCGGTAGGCGTGTTCCTTGGACTGCGGTCTCAACCTATTGATTACGACACCAAGTGCCTGCAGGCGAGGGGTGAGACCCTTGCGAAGCTCTTCAATTGCACGCATTGCGCGATCGGCCGCGACCACAGAGAAAATTGAAGGCTCAGAAACGATTAGAACTCGATCACTGGCGACCCAGGCAGTACGAGTTAATCCATTGATGGATGGTGGGGTGTCAATTAAGACGAGATCATAGTCCTTTTCGATTCGGCTTAGCGCTTCCTCTAGTTTCCAAACGTCACGAATGGTTGGATTTGGGGTATCAAACTTGAGTGCCCTTGGGCTGCCAATCATTACGTCTATGTGGCCGGACTGAACTTTTCCCCAGGTACTGGCTACAATTGACCTGTGCACAATGTTGTGCTTGGGGTTTTGCAGGACATCGGCAACGGTCTCCCTAAATTCTCCGATCGCGCCTAATCCGGTCGACGCGTCACACTGTGGATCTAAATCCACAACCAAAGTGCGAAGGCCGCGAGCAAATGCAGCAGAGGCTAGACCAAGGGCCACCGTGGTCTTTCCTACGCCCCCCTTCAGGGAGCTCACGCTCATTACATGCACGTAAATAGGCTACCTTTTTATTGAGGGCGCAACTCATTCATGTTCGCCTTACGACACTTGAGGAACCAATGTTCAAGAAGATTCTGGTAGCCAATCGAGGCGAAATCGCCGTTAGAGCCTTCAGAGCGGCCTATGAACTAGGTGCCAAGACCGTCGCTGTCTTCCCATACGAGGACCGAAACTCAACCCACCGCCTGCAGGCCGACGAGTCTTATCAAATTGGCACCGTTGGACACCCGGTCCGTGCTTATCTCGATGTATCTGAAATCATTCGAGTTGCCTTGGAATCTGGTGCCGATGCAATCTATCCGGGCTACGGATTTCTTTCTGAAAACCCCGATCTCGCCGAAGCGGCCAAGGCTAACGGCATAACTTTTATTGGGCCTACCTCTGACGTTCTTGAGATGGCCGGCAACAAAGTCACCGCCAAAGAGTCTGCAATAAAAGCGGGCGTCCCGGTTCTCAAATCTTCGCCTTCTTCGGCAAACATCGATGAACTTATCGACCAGGCTGATTCAATCGGATTTCCAATCTTCGTAAAGGCTGTAGCCGGTGGTGGTGGTCGCGGCATGCGACGCGTTGCAAAGAAAGAAGATATTCGTGCGGCTCTGATTGAGGCATCACGTGAAGCAGAGAGTGCTTTTGGCGACCCACGAGTTTTCCTTGAGCAGGCAGTAATTAGACCAAGGCACATCGAGGTTCAAATTCTTGCGGATACGCAGGGCAACGTAATTCACCTGTTCGAGCGCGACTGCTCGATTCAGCGTCGCAACCAAAAAGTTGTTGAGATTGCACCGGCTCCTTTGATTGACGAAGAGTTGCGTCAGGCTCTGTATCGCGACGCCGTTTCTTTTGCAAAGCAAATTGGTTACCAAAATGCGGGAACCGTCGAGTTTCTAATTGACACCGTTGGTGACAACGCAGGAAAACACGTATTCATCGAGATGAATCCGCGTATCCAAGTCGAGCACACCGTCACCGAAGAAATCACCGATGTTGATCTCGTGCAATCACAGATGCGGATTGCATCGGGCGAATCGCTTGCAGACCTTGGACTTTCTCAAGACAAAATCAAGATGCACGGTTTTGCTATTCAATGCCGCATTACAACCGAAGATCCTGCGCAAAACTTTAGGCCGGACACCGGCAAGATAACTACATATCGATCACCGGGTGGTGCAGGTATCCGTCTTGATGGTGGAACAGTTTCTACCGGTGCTGAAGTAAGTCCGCACTTTGACTCAATGCTTGTAAAGCTAATTGCCACGGGACGCGACTTTAAGTCAGCGGTTACTCGAGCAAAGCGCGCTCTTGCAGAATTTAGAATTCGCGGAGTCTCCACAAACATCGCTTTCCTACAAGCCGTTCTTGCGGATCCGGTTTTTGAAACCGGCGACCTAAGCACATCATTTATTGATGAGCACCCAGAATTGTTCACCGCAAAAGCTTCGCAAGACAGAGGAACCAAGATTCTTGCTTGGCTTGCAGATGTAACTGTCAACCAACCAAACGGACCACGCGGTCACCACATCAGCCCAGGAGTAAAGCTTCCAAAAGTTGATCTTACAAAGCCTGCTCCTGCTGGTTCTCGCCAGCGACTGCTTGAGCTTGGGCCTAAAGAATTTGCCAATGCGCTTAGAAAGCAATCGCAGGTGGCAATCACTGACACAACCTTCCGCGATGCACATCAATCTCTTTTAGCTACTCGCGTTCGAGGCAGAGACCTAGTTGCAGTGGCACCGTATGTTTCTCGCCTAACACCGCATCTGCTTTCTGTTGAAGCTTGGGGAGGGGCAACCTATGACGTGGCGCTGCGATTCTTGGGCGAAGATCCATGGCAGCGTCTCGCGCAACTTAGAGAGGCAATGCCTAACCTTTGCATTCAAATGCTTCTTCGCGGGCGAAACACAGTTGGCTACACCCCGTATCCAACTGAGGTTACTGAGGCATTCGTTGCTGAGGCCGCGGCTACCGGAGTAGATATCTTTAGAATCTTCGATGCGCTGAACGATGTAGACCAAATGAAGCCAGCTATCGATGCAGTCTTGAAAACAAAAACTGCCATCGCCGAGGTTGCTCTTTGCTACACCGCTGATCTGCTTGATCCAAAAGAGAAGCTCTACACGCTTGACTACTATCTAAACCTTGCCCAGCAAATAGTTGACGCCGGCGCTCACATAATTGCAATTAAAGACATGGCCGGCTTGCTTCGACCAGCGGCTGCCGAGAAGCTAGTTTCTGCGTTACGAGCAAAATTTGATCTACCAGTGCACTTGCACACTCACGACACTGCGGGTGGGCAGCTGGCAACACTGATGGCAGCAATAAATGCTGGCGTGGACGCGGTTGACGTTGCTTCTGCGCCGATGGCTGGTACAACGAGCCAACCGTCCGCTTCCGCGCTGGTGGCAGCGCTAGCCAACACCCCGCAGGACAGCGGAATTCCGTTGTCTGCGGTTACTGAACTCGAACCATATTGGGAAGCCCTGCGGAATGTCTACGCTCCATTTGAATCTGGTTTGCCAGGCCCAACCGGTCGCGTCTACGAGCACGAAATTCCTGGCGGTCAGTTGTCGAACCTTCGTCAGCAGGCAATCGCACTTGGCTTAGGTGATCAATTTGAAAAAGTCGAAGACATGTACGCGGCTGCCAATACAATTCTTGGTCGCCCAACCAAAGTAACTCCGTCATCAAAAGTTGTCGGCGATCTTGCACTGCACCTAGTGGCGGTGAATGCTGATCCAGCTGACTTTGCTGAGAACCCGCAAAACTATGACGTACCTGATTCTGTAGTTGGTTTCATGGCTGGCGAACTAGGTGATCTGCCTGGTGGCTGGCCTGAACCGTTCCGAACCAAAGTACTTGCCGGCAAGAATTTGAAGTTTGGAATCACTCCGGTAAACACCGAGGATCTCGCAGCACTACAGGGTAATGACTCCGCACTTCGCCGAGCCACACTCAATCGTCTGCTTTTCCCGGGGCCGACAGCTGATTTCTTGAAGTCGCAGGACACATACGGAAACCTCGACCAAATTGACACTGTGGATTATCTCTACGGTTTGGCGCCTGCCGTGGAGCACGTGGTTTCACTTTCAAAGGGAGTTCAGCTTTACGTTGGCCTCGAGGCTATTGGCTCACCTGATGCCAAGGGTTACCGCACCCTGATGGCAACCTTGAATGGTCAACTTCGTCCAATCAACGTGCGCGATCGAAAGATCACCGTTAACACCGTTCAAGCCGAGAAGGCCGACACAAACAACCTCGGACATGTCGCCGCTCCGTTTGCCGGCGTGGTCACTCTGCAGACTGTGGAGGGCACTCATGTAGAGGTTGGCCAGCCAGTGGCAACAATTGAAGCCATGAAGATGGAGGCCACGATTACGGCCTCGGTGGCGGGTGTTGTTCGCAGGTTGGCTGTTTCAAAGACCCAAGCGGTAGACGCTGGGGACCTCATTCTTGTGGTGGAAACCGAATAAAAGTGACTGCCGGCTACTAAGCGGGTAAACTAGGGAAGTTCGTTGGCACGCACCTTTTTGTGCGTCAAAATTTGTAGGAGTTTCCGTGGCATTTCGGGGCAAAAAGTCTGAAGAAAGCAACAGCGATTTTCTCGCGCCCCGCCCGGCTGAAGAGCAGACTGAAGGTAAGTCTCACTCACTAGCCGAGGTAGCGGTAGACGCAGGCTCAATCGATGTAACTCCAAGCACAGCTTCGATCAACGTTGTAACTGAGGAACCTCGCTTCGTTCAGGTGGCTGAGACTGAAGTTTCAGAACTTCGCCGCTCAAACTATTCGCGCCGCGACAGCCTACGTGGTGAAATTTTTGACCAGCCGGAACCGGCAGCCATGCTTACCGCAGACAGATTGCTTGATGTCAGCGCAAGAAACAGACCGGCTCCAGAATCTGGTTTCCGTCGTTTCTTCTACTACCTAACTTTGAAGACCGTGAACCTTGGTGACTCGCTAAAGGTTCGCGAACGCAAGGCACTTGACGCGCGCATCGGTGCTGTGGTTTCAGGTGGCGCAAAGTTTGTTCCAGTCCTAACCCGCAAGGGTGGCGTGGGAAAAACCACCGTAAGTACCTTGCTTGGTATGGCGCTAGCTCTTTCACGCGAGGACCGAGTAATCGCTATCGACGCCAACCCAGACCGCGGAACTCTGGCAGAGCGAGTAAGCAAGTCCACTCGTTTCACCGTTCGCGACGTAGTGAACCGTGCCGCCGCGATCGACGGCTTCACAGACTTTTCCACCATGGTGTCTCGAGATGTGACTCGCCTGGACGTTCTTGCCTCTGACTCGGACCCAATGCTTTCTGAAGCCTTCGACGAAGGTGACTACAACGTTGTCGCTGACATGGCAGCCCGATACTACTCAATCGTCCTAACCGACTGCGGTACCGGCATTGTTCACTCAGTAATGCGTCCTACACTTCAGCGCGCTACCGGTTTGGTTATTGTTTCCGGCGGATCTGTTGATGAGGCGCGTCTAGCGTCCGAGACCCTAACCTGGCTTGAAGCGAATGGCTACGGAGATCTAGTTAGAAACTCAGTGGTTGCGCTAAACACCGCAACGCAGGCGACTCAGCTGGTGAAGCTTGACGAAATCGAACAGCACTTCAAGACTCGCGTTCGTCACGTTATTCGTATTCCTTACGATCCAGCACTTGCTGCTGGTTCTGTAATTAAGTTCAAGGACCTTAAGCGTGGAACACGTGAGGCGGCAAGAGAGCTTGCGGCTGTAGTTGTTGATGCACTGAACAACCCA
>Ga0209230_10001160_pt1 | contig 10547 bp, 7 predicted proteins | sample LakOntMetagenome_FD_187467 | JGI IMG/M metagenome (GOLD analysis project Ga0209230, IMG submission 187467) | Freshwater and sediment microbial communities from Lake Ontario - Sta 18 epilimnion Metagenome (SPAdes) (version 2) | ecosystem: Environmental > Aquatic > Freshwater > Lentic | place... | reverse complement strand
CTCGCCGATGCATACGACGGTGCCAATAACTCCCCCAACGCGGTGTACGAACTCCTTCTTGGCGGAGTGTTATCAGCAGCGCTCGTCCCAATGTTCACCCGCATGCTCGAAGATGACGATCGTGATTCTGCCGAAGCCGTTGTCGGAACAGCCATCGTTGCCTTGACATTCATCACTGCGATTGCCGTGTTTTTTGCACCGTGGGTTTTCCGAGCGTTTTCTCTCAATCCCGCAGACGGAATTGATGCCAATCAATTCCGCACCGTCGGTACTGCTTTGACGCGAATCTTTTTGTTACAAATCTTCTTTTACGGTGTCTCAGCAGTTCTTGGTTCGTTGCTCAACGCACAACGACGTTTCTTCGCTGCCGCATGGTCGCCACTATTAGCCAACATCGTTATTATCTGCACGCTTTTGTACGTCCCGATTTTGTTACATCATCCCGATGACGGGATTCCCTTAGCCGAAGTGTTGAACAGCCCATCATTTCGCTGGCTCCTCGGTCTCGGCGCAACGGGTGGCATTGCATTGCAAGCTCTCATTCTTTTGCCCGCGATACATCAGGCGGGTCTCAATTTCCGCTTTCGCTTCAAACCCCGACACCCTGCTGTCAAACATCTCATCCGACTTTCTGGGTGGACATTTGGGTATGTCATGGCCAATCAAGTCACCGTGATCGTCATCAAGAATCTGGCCCAACCCGGAAGTGGTGGCCAAGATGCCTTCACCAAGGCAACCACTTTCTTTTACTTTCCCCACGGTCTGTTAGCGATGAGCATCGCAACCACTTTCATTCCTGAAATGGCCCGAGCCGTCGCTCGCCGTGATCGCGATGCATTTGTCGAACGCACTGCCTTTGGTTTACGCCTCGTCGGCCTCTTGACATTCCCCGCAGCATTCGCTTTCTTAGTGATGTCTCGACCAATCATTGGTGCACTTCTTCAACACGGCGAATTCACGGCAAGTGCAGCAACGACGACGTCACGAGCATTGGCTGGCTTGTCACTTGGCCTGGTCGGATACTCAATTTATCTGTTTGCACTTCGAGGGTTTTACGCCCACCAGGACACCCGCACGCCGTTTCTCATCAATCTCGTCCAAAATGTTTTGAACGTCATTTTGGCTTTCGCGCTCGTGGGCTCTTATGGCGTACTAGGACTCGGCCTTGCCTTCGCCATTTCGTACGTCATCGGAGCAGTTGTCGCGCTCTATGTCTTGCGGATCAAAGTCCGCACCTTCCCAGTCGTTGAAGTTCTTGCCAGTTTGGCGCGCATGTTGGCCGCAGCCGCCGTGATGGGTGCAGTCTTGTGGCTCGCCCTTAAACCAGTTGGCGACAACGATGGCTTCGGTGCCGTTCTGAAAATAACCGTAGGCACAACCATCGGCATCTTGGTTTATCTTGGTGCACTCACGCTCTTGCGAGTCCCCGAGGTTAACGGCATCCGATCAGCCAGCCAGCGTTTGATCGCTCAGCGAAACTCAAACTCGCCTGATTCAACGGGGCAATAGAACGAGCGCATCGCGGTGCACAACAACTTGCGGGAAACCATCCTCAAGTTCATTCGATCGTCGCCCAATTGATTGAGCTACTTGAGCACTCGACATCAACGCACTACCGCGAGCAATTGCAGTGCCATCATTTGAAATGATTTCAATCGTTTCACCGGCATCAAAGTCGCCCTCGACTCGGGTGACGCCAGCGGGAAGTAATGACACGGCGCCCAGCACTAAAACGTTTGACGCACCAGCGTCGATGTACACACGGCCGCTCACTTCGCTCGCAAATGCAACCCACAGTTGTCGCGCCGAGAGGTTGCGATCTGATCCATGAAAAGTCGTACCAATTGATGACGTTTGGGCGATTGCGCCAGCCACGATCTGTTGGAGAACATCAGCAATATTGGCCCGAGCAATCACCGCTCGAACTCCCGACCACGATGCGATACGCGCCGCAGAAAGCTTCGACGCCATTCCGCCACTACCGCGATTTGATCCGGACTCGCCAGCATCAACGCTCATCAAAGGGTCGCCCTCATATACATCGGTGATGAGAGTTGCCGAATTGTCCGTCCGTGGATTGGACGTATACAAGCCTTCAATATCGGTCAACAAAATCAAGACGTCGGCCTTCAGCAGATGAGACAACAGCGCCGAAATGTGGTCGTTATCGCCGAAACGAATCTCATCGTTGGCAATCGCGTCGTTTTCATTAACCACCGGGACGCAGCCCAGTTCGATAAGTCGTTCAAGAGTGTCACGAGCATGCAAGTACTGCGTTCGATCAACGAAGTCGTGCGGCACCAGTAAAACTTGAGCAGCGACAAGCCCGTGACTTGCGAACTCGGCGTTATAAACCTCCATGAGTCGGCTTTGACCAGCAGCAGCTAATGCTTGCAGAGTTCGAATGTCGCTTGGACGCTCTTTCATTCCAAGTGCCGAAACTCCGGCCGAAACCGCACCCGAAGTGACAAGCACAACTTCATGACCATCGGCTCGTAATTGAGCTATTTGGCGACAAATATTTGCAATCATGGCGCGATCAATCACGCCGACATCGTCAGTCAGTGATGATGTCCCAATTTTTGCTACGACGCGCATCGGACGATCCTTCACATTTCCGGTGCGTAGTCAAAAGAGAAATCACCGATCCAAACAACATCGCCCGTCACTGCGCCAGCGCGGGCTAACAAACGCGGTACGCCCAACTTTTTCAAACGCTCTTCGATATACGACATCGCTTCAGGCGTTGTCACATCATTGAGGTGGACAGTTCGTTCTGCTTTGCGACCATGCACGCGAAATCCGCCATTGCCCAATTTCTCGACCCATGAACCTTCAGATTCTGGTTTCAAGATGACGCGACCTTCAAGAACTGGCAATTCTTGTCGAGCCGAGTGCACAAGTGAAGCAAGTCGACCTACAAGTTCGCGCAGACCTTGGTTTGTTATGGCCGAAATCAGCATGCCATCCCACTCATCAACCATTTCAACAGTTGCCGAATCGGTTTTTGTCCCGACGATGACCCGGGGACGTTCAAGTAGTTGCGGGTCATACGACTCGAGTTCGCGTAGCAAAATGTCGAGCTGTGATTGTGGTGAAGTGTCATCAACCGGCGCGAGGTCAATCAAAATGCACAGCACACGAGCGCGCTCGACGTGACGCAAGAATTGATGACCGAGACCTTTGCCCTCAGCAGCACCTTCAATCAGACCAGGAATGTCAGCAACAACAAATTCGGTGACGTTGTCAATGCGCACGACACCCAAGTTGGGTTCAAGAGTTGTGAATGGATAGGCGGCGATCTTTGGCTTAGCAGCAGAAATCACGCTGATAAGCGTGCTCTTGCCCGCATTCGGAAATCCAACTAAAGCGACATCGGCAATCAACTTGAGTTCAAGCTTGAGCCAACGCTCTTCGCCCTTCTCGCCTTGCTCAGCAAAGTTCGGCGCTTTACGTCGGTTCGCCATAAAGCGCGCATTACCGCGCCCACCGCGCCCACCGCCTGCAGCGATCCAACGATCTCCGTGGTTGGTGAGATCGGCAAGAACCTCATCGGTGTACATGTCACGAATCAAAGTTCCTTCAGGAACGCGAACTTCCATTGTTTCTCCGCGACGACCATGCAGGTCTTTGCCCTTGCCATGCACGCCATCACCAGCAATGCGGTGCGGGTGGTCGCGAAAAGCCAGAAGCGATGCCACGTTGCGGTCGGCGATCAGCCAAACGTCTCCGCCTTGACCGCCATCGCCACCGTTCGGACCGCCCATGGCTTCGGGGCCTTCACGACGGAAAGACACACATCCGGCTCCGCCGTTACCGGCGCGCACATTCAATTGGCATTCGTCGACGAAATGACTCATCAGGACCTCTCACTACTACCCGACCACGATACCCCCGTTGATTGCCTCACCCCCGACGTATTGTTGTGTCGTGAGCAATGAACCGCATCAACCGACCCCATCTTCGGTGCATTCCGACCCCGACATGCAAGAGCGGGCCGAACGTTGGGCGAGCACGATGACCGGCTCCGAATCACCAGTCGGCATCACTTTGGCTCACACCGACTCATGGGCTGGCACCGGGTCAACAGGGAGTCGCTCACGGGCCGAACGCGAAGAGTTTCTCGAGTCATCGCTGAGTCGTCTCGCAACCCGCTCGAGCGAATCGGGCAATCGGGCAATTCCCGAAGAAGCCGACCCACTGCGAACCTGTTTTGAACGAGATCGAGATCGTATTTTGCATGCTCCGGCCTTTCGTCGACTGGCTGGCAAAACTCAGGTCTTTGTATTTCCCGACGACCATCAGCGCACGCGACTCACCCACGCTATTGAGGTCGCTCAAGTCGCAGCATCGGTCGCTCGACCACTTGGCCTCAACGTCACGCTCACCGAAGCCATCGCACTCGGTCACGATTGCGGCCATGGGCCGGGTGGACATGCCAGCGAAGATGCTTTAGCCCCATTTATCGAAGGCGGCTTTGATCATGCTGTGTGGGGCGCCGACATCACGCTCGTTCCTTTAAACCTATGCCGTGAAACTCTCGACGGTATTCGTAATCATTCATGGAGCCGACCCGCACCTGGCACTCCTGAGGCCGAAGTCGTGAGTTGGGCCGATCGCATTGCCTATGTCTGCCACGACTTTGAAGATGCCGTTGATGCGGGGATCGTGACGCCTCATGAGTTACCAGCAATAGTGACATCTCGCTGCGGAAGCACTCGTTCGCAACAACTTGGCGCATTTATTACGTCGATGGTGCGGGCCGCAATGACCAGTGGGCGTATCGGCATGGAACCCGATATCGCCGAAGCTCTCGCTGCATTTCGAAAATTCAACTATGAACAGGTCTACTTACGACCCGAAAGCCGCCATCAAGCCGATCAAGTCATCGCGCTCTTGCGAGCACTCGTTGAGTTTTACACTGCCCAACCAATCCATTTGCCAGAAGCCCTGCGAGCCACCAGCGGGTCGACCGAAGCCCAACGCTTCGCTGTTGAGTACGTCGCCGGAATGACCGATCGCTTCGCCTGTCGCCAAGGGGCAGTTTTGCTCGGATGGAGTACCGAACAACTTCCGCGTGGCATCGACGTCTAAAAGTACGGATAATGCAAAACGACCGCCCGAAGGCGGTCGTTTGAAAACTAGTTCTTGTTGAAATTATTCGGCGGGAACAACGTCGATGACTCGACGACCCTTGCGGGTTCCGAACTGAACAGTTCCATCAACCAAGGCGAACAACGTGTCGTCGCCACCACGGCCAACATTTTTGCCGGCGTGGAAAGTGGTGCCACGCTGACGAATGAGAATGGTTCCGGCGGTGATTGATGTACCACCGAAGGACTTCACGCCGAGGCGCTGTGCGTTTGAGTCGCGGCCGTTACGTGTAGATCCGCCGCCCTTAGTCTTTGACATGGTGTCAGCCTTTCGCGATTGAGGTGATCTCGACCACCTGGTAGTGCTGGCGATGCCCGTAGCGACGGCGCTGGTTAGTGCGTCGCTTATAGGTAAAGCCGTTGATCTTGGGACCTGACGCCGAGCCGACAATGCGACCCGAGACCTTTGATCCGGCGAGTTGAGTAGGTGTGGCAAGCACGGTGTCGCCATCGACGACCAGCACGGGCGTGAAGTCCACCGAGGCACCCTGTTCGAGGCCTAGAAGTTCAACATGCACTTGCTGGCCCTCGGCCACACGGACCTGTTTGCCACCGGTTGCGATCACTGCATACATAGCGAATAGCGACTCTACCTGCCTCAACGAGGCTAAACCAACGCCTTGGTCAGGACTTATCTTTATGTCATTCATTGGGTCGTTCATGGTGTCGTTCATCAGTTGAGCAGATCGTGGTTCACGAGCATGCCGCGACCCTGGCATTCAGGGCACTGACCTGCGAAGTTCGTCAAAAGTCCCTCACCAATTCGCTTACGAGTCATTTCCACAAGACCCAGTTCAGAGATGTCAAATACCTGAGTTCGGGTCTTGTCTCGGGACAAAGCTGTCTTGAAGGCCTCGACGACTTTGCGGCGATTGTCCTTAATTTCCATATCGATGAAGTCAATGACGATAATTCCGCCAATATCGCGCAATCGCAGTTGGTGAGCCACTTCGTCGGCAGCCTCAAGGTTGTTCTGGAAGACCGTTGCTTCAAGGTTTGAGGTACCCACGTTGCGACCGGTGTTGACGTCGATCACGGTGAGGGCTTCAGTGTGCTCAATGATCAACGAGCCCCCTGAGGGCAACCACACCTTGCGATCAAGGGCTTTGTGGATCTGCTCGTGCACATGGAACTTCTCAAAGATGGGAAGTCCCTCATTGGCGGGATCGAAGTATTCAACGCGGTCAGCAAGTTCGGGGTTGAAAGCCTGGACATACGAATGAACGTCTTCAAACAACTGATGATCGTCAATGATGACGCCGCGATAGTCAGAGTTGAACTCTTCACGAATCACCCGAACCGCAAGCGGTGGTTCGCGATAAAGCAATGTCGGTCCGCTCGCCTTGGCGGCCTTGGCTTCAATGGCGTTCCACTGGTCAAGCAGACGCGTCATATCAGCATGAAGTTCGTGTTCGGTTGCTGATTCAGCAGCCGTTCGCACAATCAGTCCATGTTCGGCTGGCTTGACACGATCAAGAATTCCGCGCAAACGCTTACGTACATCATCAGGCAAACGCTTTGAAATGCCGTACGTTTTCGAGTTTGGAATCAATACGACAAACCGTCCAGGCAACGAAACTTCTTGCGTCAGACGCGCTCCCTTGAGTGCGATCGGATTCTTCGTGACCTGACAGACAATGAGTTGCTTACCTTTCAAGATCTGTTCAATCCGTGGTTCGCTATCAACAATGTCTTCCGCGTCGTACTGCACATCACCGCGATACAGAACTGCATTCTTCGGAGTTCCGATATCGACGAAAGCCGCTTCCATACCCGGCAAGACATTTTGCACTTTGCCGACATAAATGTTTCCGTGAATCTGCGCCACGTCATCGGCGGGACGGCTGACGTAGTGCTCAATCAGGCTGCGGCCTTCCATAACCGCCACTTGGGTGAGGTCGTTACGAACCTGAACAGCCATGAAGTAGCGACCGATCGGACGACCGTTGCGCTCGCGTCCCTTACGACGTTCAACGACAGCCGCATCTGAACGATCGTTGTTACGAATATCAGAGCCACCACGGGGCTTGTTGTTGCGACGACGCTTCTTCTTGGCATTGGCTGACTCGCCAGTCGGAGCAGCAGTCTCACCAGAGGTCGGAACGCCTTCGACAACAGCTTCTTGATCAGGCGTCACACCATCTTGAGCTGCAGCATCTTTGGGGGCATTCTTTTTGGCGTTTTGCTGACCCTTACCTTTGCGCTGATTATTCGGTCGAGGTCCGCCGGCGCGGGTACCACCGGGCATCGTGACGCCAGACGGCGTCGAACTCAAAGGCGGAGTTGCGGGCACCGAACTCGGACGAGTGTCGCCAATCTTCGGACGTGGAACCAAAGCTTCGGTCGCCGCTTCAACATCGGCGCGACCTTCGTTCATTCGCTCGGGCAACTCAAAGTCATCTTGCACGCCAGCAATCGGCGCCGACACATGAGGCGCATCATCGTATGAATCATTGTCGTCTGAATCATCGTCATCAAATTCTTCGTCGTCTGAATCATCGTCGTCGTCAAAATCTTCATCGACTTCGCCATCAGAATCAGCTGATGCGCCCTGGGGGCGAGGACGATTACGGCCGCCACGCGAACCCCGACGACGCTTCTTATGGGCGTTGTTGGCCCCAGATTCTTCGTTGGGTTCGCCGTTGTCGTTGTGCTCGCCAGTATCAGTAGATTCGTTGATCTCGCTGACTGCTTCTGGTTCGTCGCCGGGCTCGGTAAATAGTGGCTCGTTCATGTTGATGTTCCTTTCTCATGCGCACACCTGAGGGTGCGCAGGGCGGCCGGTCAGCACGTCAACGCGCTCACCGTCTCGCTCAATCCATTGGTTGATACGTAGTACCCGATTGAGGTGATCCCAGGGATTAATGAGCGGATCACTACCGGATACCAAAACTTCGACTAACTCGGTGGGTCGAATCCCTCGACCCGAGGTGGTGAGCACTGCAACAACTGCATGACCAACGGATTCACCAATCCAGTCAGCCGGTAACGATGACATCAGTTCGGCATCAGCCGAACGGAGTTCTAAAATTCCTGGACGAATATTGTCCAAGTGTTTTTCTCCCTTGCGTTCGCGCATCAGCAGCACCTCGGCGCTGTTGTTCACACGTTCAATAGCGGATTCAATATCTGGTCCATCAACTGGTTCTGCGACCAGCATGAGCCAGGTCGTCGCAACGACACCCTCTTGCAAAGAAACCTCGGTGCCAGCACACTCACGGATGCCAGTCACTCTCATACCTACGGGAAGACTCGCCGACAACTGATCGGCAATTGAGTCAAGATCATCAACTGTCATCCCTGAATTTGGGTCGAGAGTGATGTCAATGAGTTCAATTAATGATTCGGCGCCCGTGGGAAGAGCCAAACCAAAAGCCATTTTGGGTCGCGGAGTAAACCCAACTGACATCGCCACCGCGATACCCGCCTTACGCATCGTGCGTTCCCACATGTGCGCAACATCGCGGTGACCCGTAAAGCGAATCTTTCCTAATTTTGAATAGCTCACGCGAATCTTCATGGTGCACCCACGCTTGATTTGCTGCGCAAGGTGACAGGAGTAATTCCGCCTCGCGACAAATCTTGGCCAGTCCCCTGGCTGCCACCTGCCGGCGGAATCGGTGACGCCACGATGTGTTCAAGACCGTCACCAGTGCACACACCGCAGTCATAACACGGAGTCCAACGGCAATCTTCAAGGCCGAATTCGTTTAATGAAGCACGCCAGTCTTGCCACAAGAAATCTTGATGTAAACCAGCCGACAGATGGTGCCACGGCAAAATTTCGTTCTCGTCGCGATGACGAGTGATGTAATAGTCAGGCGACAATCCTTCGGCGGCCATCGCATCAAGCCAACGATCAAGCTTGAAATGCTCTGACCACTCTTGGAAGACTCCACCATCGCGCCAGACGCGTTCGATCACTGCACCGATGCGTCGATCGCCACGGCTGGCCAAACCTTCGGCTAAAGACGCCGACGGGTCGTGCCACTTCACATTGACACCTTTAGTTTTTGTAGCGGCATCGCGAACTAAACCAATCTTGCGACGCAACTCGGGAACGCCGTTTTGGCCAAACCACTGAAATGGCGTATGCGATTTCGGTACGAATCCGCCAATACTGACCGTCACATTGGCGCGACCAGTATGACGCTTCCCCACTGCAACGCATCCAGCCGCTAAATCGATGATGCCTTGCGTGTCAATGTCGGTCTCGGTAGGTAATCCCGTCAAGAAATACAACTTGGCTCGCGACCAACCCGAAGCAAAAGCCGATTCGACTGCTCCATATAGATCTTCTTCGGTAATGAGTTTGTTGATGACTGTTCGTAAGCGCCAGGTTCCGGCTTCAGGCGCAAAGGTCAATCCACTACGGCGTCCACCCGCAACTTTGGCAGCAAGACCAACCGTGAACGCATCAACGCGCAACGACGGAAGACTCACTGTCGGAGCACCACATGCGGTCGGATCGGGAACGATTGATGCAATGACTGATTCAATTCCGCTGAAGTCGGCAGTTGACAGCGAGGTGAGGCTCACTTCGTTGTATCCAGTGCGCTTCAAGCCATCAACGATCATTGAACGAACTTGCTCGGCGGGACGTTCGCGAACCGGTCGTGTAATCATGCCGGCTTGGCAAAAACGACATCCGCGAGTGCAGCCTCGGAAAACCTCAACCGCAAGACGATCGTGAACGACCTCAGTTAATGGAGCCAGCGGATTGCGCGGGTAATCCCAATCGCCGAGATCAGAAACGGTGCGCTTCATCACTCGCTCTGGGACACCGGCATACAAAGGTTTGATTTCACGAATACGGTCACCGTCGTACTCGACGCCATAGAGCGACGGGACGTAGACCCCCGGAATCTGGGCAAGTGCTTTCAAGACCGCCAAACGTGAACCTTCAGTGCGCCCCGAAGCTTTCCATTCGCGCACGACTTCGGTGATCTCGCCAATGACCTCTTCACCCTCGCCCAGAACGGCGACGTCAATAAAGTCGGCCATCGGTTCGGGGTTGAACGCGGCATGACCACCAATCATCACAATGGGATCAGTAGGAGAACGCAACCCGGCGCGCACTGGCACGCCAGCCAGGTCAACCATATTCAAAAGGTTGGTGAACACCAGTTCAGACGACAAATTGAAGGCCAAGATGTCGAATTCGCCGGCGGCACGATGAGAGTCCACCGAAAAGAGAGGAATTCCCCGCTCGCGCATCAGGGCTTCAAGGTCGACCCAGGGCGCGTACGTACGCTCAGCTACGGCGTCGGGGCGCTCATTCAGAATCTCGTACAGGATCTGCAGCCCTTGATTGGGCAGGCCGACCTCGTACACATCGGGGTAAGCGAGGAGCCAAGCCACTTTTCCGTGGCCGTGCTTAGGAACTATCGCTCC
>Ga0209230_10001157_pt1 | contig 10571 bp, 11 predicted proteins | sample LakOntMetagenome_FD_187467 | JGI IMG/M metagenome (GOLD analysis project Ga0209230, IMG submission 187467) | Freshwater and sediment microbial communities from Lake Ontario - Sta 18 epilimnion Metagenome (SPAdes) (version 2) | ecosystem: Environmental > Aquatic > Freshwater > Lentic | place... | reverse complement strand
CGAGCCATCCAATATACCAGTCAGGTTGTGAACCAGCCGAGATTTGTCCTGGCGTATATGGACCATAGAGCCAGATTGGGTTGATAGATGCAACTGCACCTAAGAAAGCTGTCACGCCAAAGACGATGAAGAAGAAGCCACCAGCTTTTGCCATGTAGACCGGCATCAATGGATAACCAACAACATTCTTCTCGGTGCGACCTGGGCCAGGGAACTGAGTGTGCTTCTGGTACCAAACCAACATCAAGTGGACTGTAATCAAGGCTAGGAAAATTCCTGGAAGCAGAAGAATATGCACGGTGTAAATACGTGGAATGAATGCTTCACCAGGGAATGCTCCGCCGAAGGCGAAGAAGGCAAGATATGAACCAACTACTGGAATCGCTTGAATGATTGCTTCTGCGATACGGATACCGGTGCCTGAAAGAAGATCATCTGGCAATGAATAACCGAGGAAGCCTTCAACGATTCCGAGGGTAAGAAGTCCGACTCCGATGATCCAGTTAAATTCACGTGGCTTACGGAAAGCACCTGTGAAGTAGACACGGAGCAAGTGGACAACGATGCCGACCATAAAGATCAACGCTGCCCAGTGGTGAATCTGACGCATCAGAAGACCGCCACGAACTTCAAATGAGATATCGAGCGCTGAAGCATAAGCCGCAGACATCTCGATTCCCTGAAGCGGTGCATATGAGCCGTCGTAGACAACTTCCTTCATCGAAGGATCGAACCAGAAGGTAAGGAATGTTCCCGATGCGAGCAAGATAATAAATGAGTAGAGGCAGATTTCTCCGAGGAGGAACGACCAGTGATCAGGGAAGACCTTTGTGAGGTTCTTCTTCATCCATTTAGCTGCTCCGGTGCGGTCATCTACATATCCCGCAACATTGCCTGCAATACGTTCGCGTGCTGTCATGATGAGCGCTCCCAGAAGCTAGGTCCGACCGGTTCGTTAAATGGTGCTTGAGCTACGAGGTAACCCTCTTCATCCACGGTGATTGCTAGCTGTGGAAGTGGGCGAGCTGCTGGGCCGAAGATGACCTTTGCTGCTCGGGTTACATCGAATGTTGATTGGTGGCATGGACAGAGCAGATGCTTTGTCTGCTGTTCGTAGAGTGCAACGGCGCAACCCATATGTGAACAAATCTTTGAAAAAGCAATGATGCCTTCGTGGGTCCATGAGAGTCGTTCATCATCGAGATTGAAATCTTCTGGACGAAGACGAATAAGAAGAACTGCATCTTTTCCGATGTCATTCAGTGAGCGGTGATCTTCACCGGCAGGAAGTTCTGGAAGTGTCTGCGCAACTGCACCCACCTCTAGGTCTGATGCCTTGATGGGACGATCGCCAGGATCTGTGACAAGACGTGTTCCGGCCTTCCAGGATGTCTTCTTCAAATCATCTTTTGGAAGTGGGCCCAAATCGCGCAGAAGCAGTACAGGGGTAAGGCCAGAGAGGCCAAGTGCTAAGCCAAGAGTGCGCTTGATCAGCGGACGACGGCCGAGACCAGCTGCACCCGCACCTGCCTTAACAGTCTTAACAAATTCAGCACGATCTTCATCGTTAGAGCGAAATTCATGGCGCTCTGCTATTACTTCTTCATCAGGCATTAACGTCTTAGCCCAGTGAATAAGTCCGGCACCGATACAGAAGAGCGCAATTGCCATTCCAAGTCCCAAGAGGAGCTGGTGCAAATTCTGCTCACCCATGATTGGAATAAAGACGAAAATGTCATCGGGGATAAATACATAAGCGACGATAAGAAGGATTGTTCCAAGCGCTGAGAGCAAGAAGAGAATTGCTACCTGGTTCTCTGCGCGACGAGCTGCCCTTTCATCTACATCACTGCGGCGATGAACATGGGCCGGCAATCCAGGATCTTTAATAGCTTCGATCTCGTTAGACATTTAACTTATCTCGCTTTCATCGCCAACCAGACTGCAACAGCTATGAGCAATCCGATTCCTAGAGTCCATGCCAAAAGGCCTTCCGTAACGGGTCCTACTCGACCGAGTGCAACTCCACCGAGCTGTGGTTCAGCTTCAGCAGCTTTGATCCACTTGATAATTGAAAGCTTCTCTTCTGGGGTAAGTGTTTTATCGCTAAATACCGGCATTGACTGCGGGCCCGTAATCATTGCTTCATAAATGTGTACCGGCTCAACCCCCATCAGAGTTGGCGCATACTTACCTTGAGTGAGTGCGCCACCCTGACCGGCAAAGTTGTGACACATTGCGCAGTTGGTGCGGAAGAGTTCGCCACCTTCCGCAACCGATCCATCGCGCTCGTAATTGAGCAATTCATCTCCTGGAACTTCAGGTCCTGGCGCTAGTGATGCGACATAAGTTGCAAGGGCATTGATTTCAGCAGGTGTGTAAACAACCGGCTTACGCATCGCCTGCTGGCTCATATCAGCCATCGGCATACGTCCTGTTCCGACCTGGAAATCAACAGATGCAGCGCCTACTCCGATGAGTGAAGGAGCAACGGTTCCGCCTTCAGCGTTGAGGCCGTGGCAAGAAGAACATCCCTTAAGGAAGAGCTGCTTTCCCTCTTCAATAGTTACAGAGCGGTCCGCCGCAGTGGTGGTCGTCGTATTGACCGCGCTAGCAACCTGGAAAGTTGTACCGATTGTGAAGAGCGCGAAGACCAAGAGAATTGGAGCTGCGGCACGGTGGCGACGAAGACGTGAAAGACGCTTCACTAAGTTTTCCTTCCTAAAGATATTCATTTACTTGATCAGATAAATAGCAGCGAAGAGGGCGATCCAAACAACATCAACAAAGTGCCAGTAGTACGAGACAACAATCGCGGTAGTTGCCTGGCTCTGGGTAAATCGACGAGCCTTTGCGACTCGCAGCATCACAATCAAGAATGCGATGAGGCCACCAGTCACGTGGAGACCGTGGAACCCAGTAGCTAGGTAGAAGACAGAGCCATATGCATTCGATGAAAGGGTAAGTCCTTCAGTAACGAGAGTCGCGTACTCGAAGATTTGGCCCGCAATAAAGAAACCACCCATAAGAAATGTCAGTGAAAACCACTCTCGCATTCCCCATGATGAAACCTTGAGCAGTGAGCCGGTGCGACGTGGCTGATAACGCTCGGCGGCGAACACACCAAATTGGCAGGTCACTGATGACAGAACCAGAATCGTCGTGTTGAGAACAGCGAATGGAATATTGAGAATCTCAGTTGACTTTAGCCAAATCTCTGGCCCCTGCACGGCGCGAGTAGTGAAGTACATCGCGAAGAGCGCAGCAAAGAACATGAGTTCGCTTGATAGCCAAACAATTGTTCCTACCGCGACCAAGTTGGGACGGGTGATCTTGTGGTAGTCGTTCACACTGGTGCTGGTCATGGTGGCATTATTCCCGATTTACGCAGGTAAAGCCCACTTTGAGGTGGCCAGAACCACCTATTTCGAGGTCGAATTAAGGTGAAAAGGCTCACCTCTGGTGACTACAATTTGGCTATGGAATCGGCACGCAAACTCAACATCGTTCTTTACTCGGATGACTCAACCGCCCGCAGCGCTGTCATCAGCGCCCTAGGACGCAAGGTCTCGGCTGATATGCCAGAGCACCAGATCCGTGAGTTTGCCACCGCTGCCGCCCTCCGACTTTATGTCGATTCAGTAAAGCCAGATTCATTGGCACCAATCGACCTCTTTATCCTCGATGGAGAGGCAACCCCAGAAGGCGGAATGGGCATTGCTCGTCAGCTCAAGGATGAGGTCTATAACTGCCCTCCGGTTCTTCTCTTGGTAGCCCGCAAGGAAGATGCATGGCTAGCGGCTTGGTCCCGTGCCGAAGCAAGCGTTACCCATCCGGTGGATCCATTCACGCTAGCAAATACTGTTGCGGATCTTGTTCGCGCTCGTTCAGTAGCTACGATCTAATTTTCTGGGGCGACAGAAAACCATGTCCCTTTTGTGGCCAGAGTATGTCGACCGATTAGATGCCGGACTTGATTTAGAGCCGGATGAGATTCAATCAGTTCTTCAAGCGATTCTCGAAGATTCCGCCGATATTGAATCAGTGAAGCGCTTCTTGCTCGCACTTCATAAGAAGGGCGAAACAGCAGAAGAAGTCTCAGCTCTCGTCGAACAGCTCTATCGAAATTCGCTTCCGATCAACATTTCCGAACGAGCTGTCGACACAGTGGGCACAGGTGGGGACGGTGCTCACACGATCAACATTTCATCGACCGCAGCAATCGTTGCTGCTGCCGCCGGGGCGCGAGTTGTAAAGCATGGCAGTCGTGCCGTCTCTTCTAAATCTGGTGCATCTGATTTCTATGGCGCCTTGGGCGTCGCCTACGACCTCGATGCAGCGGGGGTGGAACGGACCGTTCGCGAATTAGGCATTGGTTTCTGTTTCGCTCCGGTCTTTCACCCGGCAATGAAGAACGCGGCACCAGCTCGTAGAGAACTTGGTGTCCCAACTGTCTTTAACTTCCTCGGTCCGCTCGCAAATCCAGCCAAGCTAAAGGCAGCGGCGATTGGGGTCGCAGATGACCGGATCCATTTGGTGATGGCGCAAGTAATGGCAGATAAGGGCTGCGATGGCTTTGTCTTCCGTGGCGATGATGGTCTTGATGAGATCACACTCGATGGCGCCACCTCTGTTCTCACAATCGGTGGCGAAGAGATCTCTAGCGACCGCATCGATGCAAAGGATTTCGGACTCGATAATGCGCCGATTTCGGCAGTGGTTGGGGGAGACGGCGCTGAGAATGCAGCAATCTCAGAACGAATTCTGGCCGGAGAACGTGGTGCGCCACGAGATATCGTCTTGCTCAATAGCGCGGTGACAATTGCCGCATTTGATGGTGAATTGCAACTATCTCTTCACGAACGAATTGCAAAGGCGATGCCGCGAGCGATAGATGCTATCGACTCTGGCAAAGCTACTGCTCTGTTACAGAACTGGGCGGCTTTGTCGACCGAGATTTCTTCGGCGCGCTGAAGTTAAGCGCTTCTTCAACTGTAAATACTTCGAAGCCAGCTAACCTTTCAAAAATTCCATGTAATACATCCACCGTTGCCTTCGCATCGTCGAGCGCTCGATGATTGGGTGTTACTTCAGCGCCGAAGATTTGCGCCAGGGTTCCTAGTTTGCAATTGGGTGCCTCTTCGCGAGTGAGCACTCTGCGCGCGAGAATTGCAGTATCAAGCACTCGATATGACGGCCATGAATGGCCATGTAATCGTGAAGCTGCCTTCAGGAATGACAAATCAAAGGGCGCATTTTGTGCCACAAAAACTGTTTTCTCGTCGCCGAGGAATTGAAAGAGGTCAGGCAGAACGAAATCTATTGAAGGCGCATCGTTGACCAGGGCATCATCAATTCCGGTAAGCGATGTGATGTAAGAAGGAATCGGGTGGCGTGGATTGACCAAGGTGGTGAAGGTGTCGAGATGCACACCACCTCGCACTTTGACTGCACCAATCTCAGTTATTCCGGCACCTAGATGTGGGGCGCCGCCGCTGGTTTCGAGATCGAGAACAACGAAGGTGGCTTCATGAAGCGGGGTTCCAAGCTCTTGAATAGTGCTCTGCCAGTTGTTGCTGTGGTTGTTCTCATCCATAGTGAGTTCAGCGTAGATGATTGATATGACATTGCACTGGCAATACCCTTCGCCTATGAGCGTTCATGATGCCCCGGCTGGTTCTATGCAAGATTGGCGAGCTGTAGGAAAGGGAGCCAATTCAAAAGTAGGAGTAATTCTTGTTCACGGCTTCACCGGTTCGCCGATATCGATGCGCCCATGGGCCGAGTACTTGTTGCAGCACGGATATTCAGTCTCAGTACCGCTACTTCCAGGGCACGGCACTAAACCAGCAGACCTCAATCTAGTGAAGTGGCAGCAATGGCCCGCTAAGGTCGAAGAAGAACTCGAGTGGATGCTCTCGCAAGGAATGAAGGTCTTCATCTTTGGTTTGTCGATGGGTGGTGGGACGACGCTCAATGTTGCTATGAAACATAACTCTTCCATTGCCGGAATTATTCTGGTTAACCCGATGATTCATGTGAAGTTCATTCCGCCGCAGATTGCTTGGGCGATATCTCGCGTACAGAAGATGCGCGACTCGGTTGGCGATGACATCAAGCAACCTGGTATTACTGAGCATGGTTATGACTCACTGCCTGCGGTTGGCGTTTATCAGTTACTGAAGATGTTGAGCTACACCCGCAAACGTCTCCATGATGTGACCGCGCCGCTGATGCTTTTCCATAGCAAGGATGATCACACTCTTCCGGTTACAAATACCGAAATCATCATGAAGGGCGTCGGCTCAGTACCAAAGCAGCGCATCGAACTCGTTAATTCTTACCATGTTGCAACGCTCGATTATGACAAAGAGATTATCTTCGAGAACTCGTTGATTTTTCTTCAGAGCCACAGTTCTGCAGAGTGAGCGCTCTTCTCAAAAAGCTAGGCGGAGAACGCATTGCCTCAGCCTTTCGTAAAGCTGTCTCAGGCGATTCGAAAGGCCTGCCAGCATGGGCTAATGAGATGGCAATCGGTAACGATGCCGGATTCTATGGACCCGAAAGCGACGTCTGGAAAGTACATGGCTCTCTTGCAACTTTGGTGGGGGGAGTTCGAGCGCTCTTAATGCAAGCTGCATATCCAGCAGCCCTTGCCGGAGTATCACAGCACTCGGCTTATGACACAGATCCACTAGGTCGCCTCGAACGCACCACACGTTGGCTCACAATCACATCATTCGGGTCGACAGAGGCGATTGCGATAGAAGCTCGAAGAGTCAACGCCCTGCATGGGAAGGTTGAAGGCGAATACACAGATGGCCTGAAACATGTGCAGCGCTATCAAGCTTCACAATCTCGTCATCTGCTCTGGGTTCATTGCGCTTTTACGGAGTCATTTCTGATTGCATATCGCGAACTCGGAAGAGATGAAGATAGAAGCGTGAAGAATTATGTCAAGGAGTGGGCAAAGAGCGCCGAACCGCTAGGTCTTCAGGGTGCACCTGCATCGGATGAAGAGCTCGGAAATGTCTTGGACGAATTTCTTAATAATGAAATCGGAGAGATAGAGGCGACTCGGCGGATTGTTCATTTCATCATTCATCCGCCTTTCTCAAAGGCGGCATTGCCTTTTTACCGGGTTCTCTGTAATGCGGCAATCTCAACGATGGATCCTCGAGTACTTAAAGCACTTGGCCTCAAGCGTAAATCTCGGATCTGGTTAAAAATTATTGCGCCCATGCTGCGCATCCTGCAGCTGCTACTTGGCAAAGAATCGCCAAGTCAGACCATTGCTCGCAAACGTATCGCTGACCTAGCATCTTCCTTATGAGCACCCCAGGTAACGATTGCGTATTCTGCAAGATAGTTGCGGGAGAGATTCCTTCTAAGAAGATTTACGAGGACGAACACTTCATCTCGTTCCTAGATATCTTTCCAGCAGGTCGTGGGCATAGCCTCGTAATTCCTAAGGAGCACCACACAGATATTCATTCCATATCGTCAGATCTATATGGCCAGCTCGCTGCAACGTCAAAGAAGGTCGCTGATTTTCTGCAGAGAAAGTTAGGTTCGGAGGGAACTACGATTTTTCAGATGAACCGAGAAGCTGGCTGGCAAACGGTCTTCCATATACATATGCATGTGATTCCGCGTTGGTCGGCCGATGGACTCCATCAGCCATGGGATGTCGCGCCAGCAAATGAGGCAGATCTTGCCTCGCTCTATAAGTTACTTACCGAGTAGGTAGTTGATAACGTCGAGCGCCTTCCACCCTTGTGGATGCTTCTTCGCTAGATAGTCCGGTCCCGAAAGATCTGACCCCAAAGTAATGAGTGGAAGTTCGCGACGTCCATCGGGGCGTAACTGGCCTAAACCGATATTAGACATGAGCGCATTGCAAAGACACTGTGAATGTTGCGCTTCTTCTACATTTCCTTTTTTAAACTCATAAGTTTTCAAAGGTTCGCTTGGGCAACGGTAACCAACGCCACCGTTCTCTCGCTCAAATGGTGTGCGCAAGTATCCAAGGTCGCAGATTCGATTACGAGCCTCATAAGCATCATCGTCGGAGAGCGATTTAGGCAGAACTGCAACCTTGAATGGGAATCCTGTCGGTGATGCGCTGCCATCGGTTTTAACGGATAACTTTTCGGTGGTGAGAGCATCGATAACTTCTTGCTTCAGTTCGGCGGTGAATCCAGATTCATCTGCCAAAGCGAAGAGAGATCCAACCTGCACTCCCTGAGCACCAGCAGCAATTGCTTCCTTCACCTTCGCTGGCGTTGCATATCCACCAGCGAGCCAGAACGGTGAGCCAGAGTTCTTTACCTTCACCAGATCGGCTTCATCTTGCTCGGTGTAGATGGGATTTCCTTCATCATCTTTTGACTTCTTATTGCGTGGGGGAGCGTTATGCCCGCCAGCAGTGTGTCCTTCAATGACATAACCATCAGGCTTCGTTATCTCATCCTTATTGAGATAGGCAACGAGAGCGTGGGATGAAACTATTGCCAGAAATTGTGGGCGCTTGATCGGAAAACTTAAACCTTCGATACATCCTGGATCGAAGGCGATGAAGTGTTTCATCGTTGATTCAGCAACATCAACAGTCATAGCAACCGGTTTACCGAGTGCTAATTGATTGAGGAGATTCGGAATCTGCGCCGGAATTCCAGCACCTATGAGGATGTAATCGACATCTGCGAGCATCGCACCAAAGAGTTGAGCCGGGATGCACATCTGAATTTTTTCTAGCAAGTTCATGCCGATTAATCCGTCATGTCCTTCTTTTGCCAACCAGACCTCAACGAATGATGCGACCACAAGTAGATCCACAGCATGTTGTACTGGCTTTAAAGTTAACTTCGGAACATCAATGTAAGGCTTTGATTGATCTCGTCCACCCTCGATGAAGTAGCGATCCATGACGCCTTTGATGACATCTTGATTTGGAAAATGCGACATCGCGCGACGGATAGAGCCATCAACATCGCCGTCCTGCAATCTACGTGAAATAACAGAGTCAATTGCGGTTCCTGAGATCACGCCGAGGTTGCCGGTTCGCGCTACTTCTTTCGCCAATTGATTAGAGGAGACAGCAATACCCATGCCACCTTGAATGATGGTGGGAAGCGCTGTGGTCATAGGACAAACCTAAGTGCATGGGAGGCATAACTCGCGAGTACGTATCAAGCCACGCCATCGAATCCGCCACGAAGGTCAAAATGTGACCTAGCCGATAGGTATAGTTTCGGTATGCGCGCTCGGCCGGTGAAAATCGTATCCGGATTCGCCCTACTTATTTGCACGATTCTGGTCTACACCTTCGCTGCTGATATCAATATCAGCTCCAATGTCCGCACTGAGTTCGGTACGGGTATTGAAGAGACCGTAGTGTGTGATTCATACATCAGTAGCTCGGTCACTTCGAGTATAGACAGCGCTACTGGCGACATGTTGATTGATTCCCTGACGTTGGCCGATTTATCTCTTGCACTTCGAAATCGGACGGTGAAGGCATACCTAATCGGGAAAGATAAGTCGATTCTGAGCAAGCCCATTCAATTCTCTGTTGGTTCTGACGGGCTTACGTACGCCACGGAAAGATCCAACGTGGTCAGATTAGAAGCATTTGAACCAGGCGGCGGAGGTTCAAAAACTGAGACTGGAACTAGTTCGATTACTTTCAATAGTCTCTTGACCGAAGAATCGCCGAAGATCAAGGCGGATGATTTCGCACGTGTTGCACTTGAGACGTCTGGGGCTGGCAGCTGCGGAGTGCCCACCAACACACGCGCTGTTGAGGTTTATGTTGATGCTCCATTTGTTCAGGGCTCATATATTGCAGAGAGTTTCACGGCAGCCTCACTGACGGATAACTACAACAGCGTAACAACGAATTTTTCCAATTGTCCAACAAATGGCCAGACTGGTACATATTCGTATACGACAACAAATAACAGCTGCAAAATTCTTCTTGGTACAAATGGCGGAAATTATCTATATGGAGGAGCCCTCACGACTTCATCGGCGCCCACAACCAGTGGAACAAAATCGCCCTCAGTCTTCGTCGAAACGGAGAATGGAACAACGATCACCATTTCCACAAGAAAGAATTACATCGGATTCTGGTGGTCAGCCGGCTCCACTGGTAATTCAATTGAGTTTTACAGAGGTACTCGACGTGTGGCCATTTTGAACGCTGATGATGTTTTTTCTGAAATCCCTAACAACTCATCAACCCAGACTGCACTCAATGGAACAACAACCTATACAAACTCAAACTACTATGGGCATCCGGCTTCTCGCACAACACAAAACTCTGGCGAACCGTATTATTACATTCATGCATTTGCCGTAAACGGCTTTAGTTTTGACAAAATAATCATTAAAACAACTGGCAATGGATTTGAATACGATAATTTGACTGTTGCGAATCTCTCTACATCTCAGCTTGAACCAAAGAGAACATTAGTTTCGGTCGCAACCTTTAATTTCACCGGTTAATCAACTTGAGTGGACGATACTGGGATCGAACCAGTGACCCCCACAATGTCAATGTGGTGCTC
>Ga0209230_10001153_pt1 | contig 10581 bp, 12 predicted proteins | sample LakOntMetagenome_FD_187467 | JGI IMG/M metagenome (GOLD analysis project Ga0209230, IMG submission 187467) | Freshwater and sediment microbial communities from Lake Ontario - Sta 18 epilimnion Metagenome (SPAdes) (version 2) | ecosystem: Environmental > Aquatic > Freshwater > Lentic | place... | reverse complement strand
TCGGGTGCTCTGTTTACCGCCTGGGTTGATAATTTTATCAAGGGGTTAAAAAATATGTTTGAATCATCTTCGCCGCCCTTTGTCAGCGTCATTTTAGCCGGATTGTAATTAATTTCTCCGAAACCAGGGACATTTGTTTTCAATTTGATCTTTAACCTGGTTGGCGGTTTTAAGTCCTCTTTGGGTTTTTCTTGGATCTTGTCTTTGTTTTTATCTTGGTTTTTGGGATCTGACATACTTATAATATTAATATATTATTATCCTATTAGTTTTCAAATAAAATTGATTTGGAAAGGAGGGCAAAGTGTAAGATACTAAATCTACCAAAGCTTATAAACTACAACTTTAAACCGGAATAAAATACAATGCAGGCAGAACCATTGCTAAAAATAGACGGTCTCGTTACTGGCCTAATTATTAAACGACCTTCAAAAATTATAAAAACACCATATGTTGCCGATATCCGCATTAGCGACACTGATATAGAAACGCTGGGACATACAGCATCTCTTGGCTGCTGTGGGTTGGCCGATGTTGGTGCGACTATTCTAATGGCCCCGGTTCCTAAACCACGAAAGCCCACTGATAAAATTGCTTGTAAATACAAGGTATATCTATCCATGATTAGGGAGCGAGACGCCTCAATAGTGATTGGAATCCATCCAAAGTTGGCGGAGGATTTAACCGAGGCTGCCCTTAAAAATAATCTTCTAACGCGTCTCCCGGGTGTCCGGCGATATAAAAGAGAGACTGCCATATATGTGGAGGGCAAGGTTGATTCGCGATTTGATTTCAGCGGAATTGACTGCGACGGCGTGCCGTTTATTATGGAAGTCAAAAATGTACCCCTTGCTGATTACGAGGATATTACCGCGAAAGATAGAAAGGGCAAGTGTTACGATGACAGGCCCTTAAACTCCAAGGTGGCCTACTTTCCTGACGGGTACCGAAAAAAAAGCACCGACACTGTGAGTCCGCGCGCCCTGAAGCATATTCGCGAGCTTACCCTGATTAAACGCGAATCTAAAACTCGTTGTATTATGTGCTATGTAATACAACGAACAGACGTTGACCGATTTCAGCCTTCCATTATTGACCCTGAATATAGGGCGGCAGTTAAGGAGGCGGTTGAAGCGGGAGTAGAAATAATTACCATGGTCGTCCAGTGGACTGCAGACGGGGCGGCACACTTTGTTAGAGACGATTTGCCCGTAATGATATAGGCGTGAAATTAGATTAATTATGTCTTCTTCTTCTATTTTTTTTGCTTCTATTTTGCCTACGTACTTTGATTTGCCGGGTTTTGTATTTTCTTCCGCCTAATTTCTTAGAGGTGTCCTTAGTAGGTCTCTCATTGGGCGCAAACCATCCATCCGAAAGAAAGTGCGCCGTTGATTCGCCCATCGGACTGAATACTTGGTTTAGTGCTTTTTGTTTAAACGGCGTTACAAGGCGGTCTTGTGCGGTTTGAAAATAACTATTATAATAGTTATGCGCTGGACTATTAGCAGCGATAATGGCAGCTATAACCTCATGCCCTTTCCTAGGGCGAGGATCTACTATTCTAAAGTTCATATAATGAAAATGAACTTTGTCCGGCCCCTCAAACTTAGCTAAACTCTGGCGTAAAAGCTTATGTGGGACCTTAGACGACGGTCTGCCATATTCTACTATTCTGTATTTTTTTCCTATTTCTAATTGGTCTGGTCTTAATTCACCTGCTTCTGGTATTTGTTCAAAGTCAGCCATTATATATATATATGTAACAAAATATACGTAACATATGTATCAGACGATTACATTTTCAATGCAATTTTTTTTGTTTTGGAATTCCCGTGCCCATGTTTTTTCCTGGCCGCATTTGCTAAAATAAACGCCGGTTTACGATGATTGCATCCCTTCTCCAATATACTGTAATCCACTGCCGCCGCCTTTCCTCCTGTGATTGAACTTGCCAATCGCGCTACACCCCACGATTGCGCAGTTTGATTTGGCCGAGATCCGGACGAAAAATAGGCGCCTTCGCCCTTTCTTATAATCTGCTTTAACGCGGCCACCGAACATCCCGTGGCATTAGACAACTCTTTATTCGGGACAATTTTCTCCACATTGTAAATCCTGCGCGCATTCTTTACGTGTTCGGATGTCTTATTTTTGTAAGACGATAGACGCTTTCTTGTATAGAACGCACCCTTTTTATACAGCTTCCTGGACTTCTTTAACATTGCAATCTGGGCTCGTTTATCCTTAGCAGATAGTGATTTAGGCACGTATCTAATTGGTAATTTAAGTTGGGTCATTGCTATTATACAATAACAAAAAAATACATGAAATGCTACAAACAATAAAAATACAACCCCTTGAATATTTACGCGTGTAAAAATAATAGTGTTCGACTTATATATATTACTTTATTATGTGCGCTTATTTGTTTGCGTGTTTGTGGGAATATTTATCCTGTATGTTATGTGCTGATGACGCAAACAATATATCATATCAACCGGTTGACAATGACATAATCATTAAAAATATACAACAATTTGGCATCATATAGCAGTATTTTATTCTAAATGTAATTATCTTATAGCAAATCACATGCGGATGTGCCGTTCATATATGATTATTTGGGTGGTTGCTTACCATTATAAATGCAGACATTCTTGAAGTCGTCCACGAGTTCTTGTGGGATACAGTTGAAGTCTACCAGTTGCCGGTTTAGCTCGTACTGTGCGTAATAGTGTGCGTTTCCGTTGATTTTTTTCTTAAATGCCTCTGGGTCCTCTGCGCACTTTTGCGCCGTCTTTGGGCCACACTTTGGAAAGGCCGACGGGATGTTGTCGCTCGTATCTCCCATGATAATCTTAATCTCCAAGTCAAGCTTTGGGTTGCCAGTTGACCCCTTGCCTTCCGCAATATTTTTGTATGCAAGGTTGTAGATGTGAACATTTGGCGCAGTCAACTGCAAATAGTCTCGGTCGCTGGTAATAATGTATATGTGACACGCAGGGTATTTATTCAGGACATGTTTCACCGAAATGGCAATACAGTCATCGGCTTCCAGTTTTGGGTGGTATAGGATCGCTTTTGCGCCGCCCTTATAAAACAGTTCCTCTGCGTAGGCCATTTTAAAGAACGGCCCGCCCATGAAGCCCTCTTGCGTGCGGGTTCCCTTGTATTTGTCAAAGAGTTCCATCCTCCATATATTTTCTCTCTTGCAGTCCTTGCCGACAATCATAATTGGGTTCACCGTCTTGTCCAATTTCAGCTTCTTGCGAATTAGCTGCAAATTGTCTACATGCGTCTTCCTGAACTTTTCAACAAATATCTCGTTTTTAAATGGGTCCTCCATCGGATCGTCTGGATTTGTAATTTTCCACCAATTTAACAGCGCAAAGTATCTGTAAAAGTTATAGTAACTGCCGTCAACAAATATAAACGTGGGATCCATTATGGGTGATTCAAATTGGTGGTTCATAATAATACTATGCTTGAAAAGTATTTAATTTGTTTCAATTTTATTTACTTATATTTGATAATATCTATTGCCGTGTATTTAGGGTCGCGCGCTTATAGTAATCCGAACATATAGACAGATTGAACATGACATTATGCAGTTCATGCGAATATTCAACAGACGACTTTGCTTGCGAGTTTGCCATATTGACAAAGTGTATATGCAGGTGATATGTTGAGGGGTCGTAGTGGAAAAACATTTTCAGGTTCTGTTTGTCAATGTGGTACGTATCGCGTATAACCCGAATAGTTTCCCGCTTCATGTGCTCCAGGAGCGGGACATGTTCGGCGGTTAGCGACCGGATTGACCTGAGCGATTTGTCTGTTGGTAGGCAGAGCACATGTAGCTCGTCAGCGTTTACAGTATCCCATGTATAGGTTGGAATTATTATGCACTCTTCGTCTCTATGCAATATGGCGTCTTGTTCGGCGACTCCATCCAGAATATTGTAAATCCATGCATCCTTGGCGGGATCGCGTTGGTCTATAGTTTGCATGTATTCCGCGTACTTTTCTCTCTTCAATTTCTTTTCGCGATTAGCCATCTTTGTTTTGTCTGTGCAGACAATTAGTTCTCCTGAAATTTCTGCGGTTGCATCATACTTCTCGTAGATATCGTTTTGTAAAATTGTGTTTGTTCGCACGATCCCGGCAAAGTTTAGCACCTTTGATGGGATAAATTGATAGTGTATGTTCGCGATAGTTGACTGCATATGTGTATATAATATGCCTTGTTGTTTTTAAACAAGTTTGTCTACATATTGTTTTGTGGGCCTATAACTGAAAATATCATGTTTTTACCCTGGAAAGTATTTTGGGAAAATTGAAATTGGACAAAAAAAATGTCCAAAAACGGATTTGCGAAAAAAGTCTCTCCGAAATACATGTTTTGTGAGCATAATTGAAATTTATGGTCTGGTCACCAAAAAAATAATTTTCAATTTGTTACGGTAATTTTTTTATTATTTGGGGAAAACTGGCTTAAATTTATTTTCTATTGCTAATGTATGACAACGATTGACAACGAATCTTTAGTAAAAGTTAGTACGGGTTTTAAGTGCGATGTTTGTAAGTATACTACATCACGAAAATACAATTTAGACCTTCACATGGACAGCATAAAACACAAAAACAACGTTTTAACAACAAATCACAACGAACCTTTAGTAAATGTTAGTAAAAACTATCAATGCCAAAATTGCGCGAAAGAATACAACGATAGAGCGGGGTTATGGCGGCACAAGAAAAAGTGTAGTACAGTTGAACAATGCGACGATAATGAAGTTAAAAACAACTCATCCGACAAAGATGAGTTAATAAATTACCTAATGAAAGAAAACCAGGAGTTCAAAAACTTAATTCTTGAAATTGTAAAGAAGGATACCTATAACCAGAGCACCACTAATAATACTACAAATAACACAAACTCTCACAACAAGGCCTTTAACCTAAATTTCTTCTTGAATGAAACATGCAAAGATGCAATGAATATTATGGATTTCGTTGACTCTATTAAGCTACAATTGTCAGATTTGGAAAAGGTGGGAGAATTGGGGTATGTTGAAGGAATATCCAACATAATTGTGAAGAATCTAAATGAACTGGATGTCACGCAACGACCGGTTCATTGTACGGATAAAAAGAGAGAAACCATGTATATCAGAGATGAAGATAAATGGGAAAAGGATGAATCAAATAGCAAAATTAAAAAGGCAATAAAACGGGTGGCATCCAAGAATCAACGATTGTTACCCAAGTTTAAAGAAGCGCATCCAGATTGTGGCACTTACCATTCCAAATATTCAGATCAATATAACAAAATTATTATAGAATCTGTTGGCGGGTCTGGCGACAATGACGCTGAGAAGGAGGAGAAGATCATCAGAAATATATCCAAAAATGTTGTAGTTGATAAAGGCCCGTCGTTATAAGTGGGAGCATGATATGTGTTTTAATGGGTGCGACGCTTTTTTGTTTTGTTGCACTGGCAATCCTTGAATAATCCGGGGATGAATTTACCCTTTTTGATGCATTCAATTTCAGTGGGTTTTAATCCATGTTTTATATTTGAAACAAGTTTGCCGCCTTTGTAATGTTTCACACTTTTGTGTCCTTTGCCCTTTTTAATCAATACTTTACGGACAACCTTTTTGCCGCCAGTTTGATGTGATTGCGTGTTGGAATAGTTGAACGCGGATTTAGAATACATTTATATATTTTGCAAAGAAAAAATAAATAAATAAGTAATATATAAAATGAAGGAAATGTATGTTCACTTGTTTCACATCTTGATAGTCGGAACGCTATTTTTATATGTTGGAATTAAGTCTACCAACACGCCCCCGTCTATGTATCCAGTTTTATTAACCACCGGCGTTGTTATTCTTTTTTATCATGCGTACAAAGTTTATCTTAAGGTTGCCGCGGGTAAAAATCCATGGGTAAATTTATTTCACATATTTGTAGTTGCCCCTCTTTTAATTTTTATGGGATATAATAAACAAACCACGCCAAGATACGCGTACGAGTTCCTGTTAATGTTGGGATTTGCAGCAATAGGATATCATGGTTATTACGCAATTATGAGTAATTAATTTTAACCAATGTGGATATTTCAAACGCCTATTTTACAAGTGTATAATATTACAACATTTGTAAAAAAATCCTCTGATTATTAGTTGTACAATAAATATGGCAACAAATATACAAATGAAATTAACACAATAATATTAGTATTTGTGCTTTTATTTGCAAGATAGAAAGCAATCAATGATGCCATTATCATCATGCCGCTATCAGATAAAATTGCCTTGTAAGATACCTCGTTTGCGTAATCCTTGAATGTATCAAGCATTTTATTTACTCCTCTGGGTACACTTTTAAACAACATAAAAAATAATATATCGTGAGCAACTTGCACTAATACAGCTAAAATAATAAATTTAAATATTGAAAATTTGTCAAATATGTAATAATAAATTGCTCTTGTAATAATTAATCCAATTAATATAATTAATACGTCCGCTATGACCGCTGATAAATTGTATTGTTCATACCATTTCCTTAAAACGTCGGATTTAATTATCTTTGTATTCAATAATAAAATTACAAATAGATCTGTAATTAACACCGCATTAAATAATGGCAAATAATCATTTACATTATTAAAATCCGCTATATTATTCAACATATATATTAATGTGTTATTATATTTTTACACCTTTAGAGATTGAAAACGCATATATTATTAAAATTATTCTAATAATTATTCTAATAATATACTCAAAATAAATTTGCGTTTATTGAGGTCGGCATTCCATGGCCAAACAAGATCATATATACCAATACCAACGCAGCCAACAAAATGCTTCTGTTTTCGGCGACAGGTTGTCTTTGACCAAGCATAAAAATCATAAAGATGTATAATAAAATACCGATTATTACAGAATGCAACAACATCATTCGTCCCTTTTCCATTATATATATTCTATTATATAAAAACTGTGGGCTAATTGTCTAAAAGGTCTAACATTGTTTGTCAACCCATTTTTTAGTAACAACCGAGTCTACACTTTCAAGCGCACCTTGCGTCCAGCCTTGGTTCATGCTAATCATCTCTCCTACAACAAGCATTCCTGGTAATGGTGTCTGCGCTTTCTTAATAAATTCCTTGCGATTTTTGAAATTAGCAGAGAGAGGGTCATAATAATGAGTGCCAATTGGCCAATAAAAATCCAATATAGCATTTAGATGAAGCGTTCCGCTGGGTATGCCGAGTGACAATTCTAATAAATTGCAAAAATACTCTCTATTTTCTGGTGTATTTTCTAAGTACGGTTTTAAACTCTTTGCGGCCTCGTTGTCCGAATACGCAATCATATATACACCATTATCCGGATCCATGGGAATAATTTTCTGAAGTGGTCCAGGAACAATCGTTAGGCCGTGAACATATTCTTTCATAATTTGTACAGACGCTTTTGAAAACTTTCCATATAAACGCAGAAATACTTGCCCGTGAATTTGTTGATAGATACTGTTTTTATCGTTTGCGCCAGGAACCAGTTTTAAAACACTGCTAATGGTAGTGGCTAAAATAATTTTATTGCATGAATAAGAGACATTTTTATCCGTGTGAACAACGAAATTGCACTGAGATGGGTTTTCAATGTAATCCACATTACTGGATGTGCGAATATTTTTTAGACCAACCTTTTTAGAAAGTGTGTCAACGAGTTGTTTCCATGGGATATATAGAGCGGTCCACTTGGCATAATTGTCTTCCATTCCATAATGATATAGCGTGTCATATATATCTTCATTTTCGTAGTCAGTATATCCAGAGCAAACGGTAAAGTGTTTATACATATCTGCTCCTAAGATAGGCAACGCAAACTCCCTAAATGTTTTTCTGACAGGTCCTTTACTTGTTGCATCCTTAAAGTGTTTTTTCAATAAATTAAATACTTTTTTCACGTTGCATGGCGGAGAAATAGTAGATGCGTAATTATGTGTAGCATGAGCTTCATCATATGGTATTTCAAGTTCCTGTAATAAGTTAATTAATAGGAAATCCTTTTCTTTACGGCCAACCCCCGCGCCATTCACAACAACGGTTCCATGAAACATTTCATTTCCCGCTCTGCCGCCGAGCCAGTGTTTTTTATAACGTTCAAGAACTAATAATTTAGTTCCAGGCGCCATTTGTAAAATTTTATATGCACTATAAAGGCCCGAAATACCGCCACCAATAATAATTATATCATGAGATTTATTGGACTGATTGGATTTATTAGACAGATTAGACATATAAATATGATAGATAATAAATCAATAATATTTATCCTTACGCCTTGGCAGTCTATAAAATATTAGACCAGGGTCACATGATTATATCCGTGTGAAATAATTCATTCATGACCTTTTCGGCAAATGGAACAAAGTCTCCGCGACACAGTGTCATTGTTACCCCGTGGGCCATCGCCAACACCATTTGCGTCTTAATTAAGTTGTCGCTCGGCCTTATACCAATGTCAGAAATGTCTGACGTATTTAAATACTCGGTAATCATCTTGAGAAACCGATATACCTGCGTCTGGCACGCTTGTTTAGACTTGTGAATGGTTTCATCTAAAATCTTGCTCGTAAACTGAATAATATTGTCGCGATGAACTGCCGGTATTTGCTGGAAAATATTGGGCGGGTCTATCATACTCGAGTTTAACAGTTTGGTTGCCATCTCTACAGCAGGCGTATCCAGCGCCTTGGTAGCGACCTCAAACAAGAGATGCCTATATTCCGGATCAATATTATACACAATCCCGAAATCAATTATTCCCAGCTTATATTTGTATTTTTCGTCAGCATCATCCTTGATGAATAATATGTTCCCTCCATGTAGGTCTCCGTGTGCAAACCCGTGAATAAGCGTCGTCACTACACCCAACTTCAGGACCTGCTTTGCAAACCCGTCATAATCTGTTTCAAGTATCTCGGTAATTTTCACACCATTAATGTAGTCCATCAATATGCAATTCGGATATTTCTCGGTCACCTCCTTATTTATGGTAGGGATCTTGACATATTTCAATCTTTTGCAATTTTCCTTCATTATATTTGTATTTTTAACCTCTTCCATGAAATCGGTTTGTTGCCGAATAAGGTCCATGTTTTTATTGACCAACTCAGCCAGTCTGTATTTGTCAAATAGAGGAATAAAGGAGAGAAAATATAGCACCGTTTTCAGATTTTCAATTGCATCATTCAATTGGCCGTCAATATTTACGCGTTTCATTTTTATAATCATGGGAGCCATCGTACCGCGGCGATATGCTTTGAACACAAGCGAAATCATGCCCGAGTTAATAGGGGTTTCATATCCATCATCCATAATGAGGTTGTATTTTTCGCTAATGTCTACCAGGTCCGGTATATTGATGTCCTTTATAGTCCACGGGGCATTGTCCGTAAACCGTAATAGCTGTTTGTTGATCTTCTCGTCAATAAAGTTATTGTTCAGCGCAATTGCCTGAAATACCTTGACATACAGAATGTTTATCTGCGCGAGTCGGTGTGTAATTCCGTGAATAAATTGGCCATAATCCCTAAATATACAATACATTGCACACTCTGAACAAACAATAGATACAACATTGAATAAAAAGAGAAATTCTTTAAGGTAGCCCATTAAACTATACTATATTATAGCCTTACGTTTTCTATAAACTGTTTTACGCGGCTAAATATTTTGAATAAAACGGTTCCGACGATTTTTTCTACAAACTGCGGTATTGTCGTGGCCCGGTCAAATGTAACATCTACGACAAATGCGATTGCATGGGGTGTCACCATATTGCATGCGCAGGTTAACTCGCGAATCGCAACTGGCTCAGCCTCTGCTGGCATACCCTCGGGTCTAACACCCTTAATAGATTGCGCGTTGAATATAATGCTTCTCTCTTCAACTGCCTTTGTAACACGAATATGTGAGAACCTCTGCGCCAACCCGAGATCTTCAAAGAGGTGTTTCATAAGCAGCGTAGCGACCACTTCGGATTCAGAAACGGGGGACACATTAACCCTCTCGTATATATCCGGGTTCAGGTCAAAAATGAGCTTAATTAGGCTAAAATCAATAATTTGTGCAAGAACGATGTTGTTGTTCTGTATATTAAAGGTGAGTCTGTATTGATTTTGAGCGACCCGCGAAAATAAAAGCCCTCCTTTGTTAAATAAAATTGCTATGGAATCCATTTATTATACAAGCGAATAATAAATTGATTTTTTAACGATGTTGCGACGGCTATTTAGTCAGGTGGACGTTTCCACTCCCCTGTTTATATATATTCCATTAACACGTCATCCGTAATATAGGTTCTTTTATTTGCGCTTCATTGTTCTTCTTGCCTTCATTGTTCTTCTTGCCTTCATTGTTCTTCTTGCCTTCATTGTTCTTCTTGCCTTCATCGTTCTTCTTGCCTTCATCGTTCTTCTTGCCTTCTTCGTTCGTGACATGCGACGGGTGCCTCGTTTTATTGTCCCCTTTTTACCGCCAGCCGGCGATACTTT
>Ga0209230_10001150_pt1 | contig 10586 bp, 7 predicted proteins | sample LakOntMetagenome_FD_187467 | JGI IMG/M metagenome (GOLD analysis project Ga0209230, IMG submission 187467) | Freshwater and sediment microbial communities from Lake Ontario - Sta 18 epilimnion Metagenome (SPAdes) (version 2) | ecosystem: Environmental > Aquatic > Freshwater > Lentic | place... | reverse complement strand
ACAACAACGTGGGACATATCACCAACACCGGCGGGGATATATTCGAAGGCGTTTTTATTGATTTGAAAAATGGGATACAGCTAGATTCCGCCAAGAAGGTCTTTTTTTCTGTGTACCATGCGGAAGGCGATTCCTTTACCTTTCAAATCAAACTGGAGAAAAATACGAGCGGCGAGCCCGATATCTACGTGCAGAAAACCATTAAAAATTCAAACTGGCATCACGATTCATTTGATTTTTCCAAAGCGAAAGTGGTGGGAACCAATGTCGCCGTCAATGCCAGAGGCCGCTACATGCGCCTAACCCTTTTCTTTGAGCCCGACCAACTAAAAACAGGGAAATATTGTGTTGATGATATCAAAGGGTTTGCATCGAATTTGCCACCCATGTCATCGGTCACCATGCCAATATATGACAAATTGGTTTGGTCAGATGAGTTCAATTATTCGGGTAAGCCCAATTCCGAGAAATGGCATCACCAAGTGATTCCTCCCAACAATGGCGGGTGGTTTAACAATGAAATTCAACACTATACCGATAAAAAGGACAATTCCTTTGTGGGTGAGGGGAGCATGAAAATCGTTCTGAAAAAAGAAAAATTCACCTACGGCAATAGCACCAAAGAGTTTACATCGGCCCGTTTGAATTCGAAGTTTGCATTTACCTACGGTAGGATCGACGTGCGTGCGAAGTTGCCTTCGGGGAGTGGGGTTTGGCCGGCGATTTGGACTTTGGGTACCAATGTGGGTGAGACCGGGAATTATTGGGGCCGCGACGCTGCTACGGTGGGCTGGCCAGCGTGTGGGGAGTTGGATATCATGGAGAGTTGGGGGCACAATCCCCGATATGTGTCTTCGGCGGTGCATACCAAAGCGCGTTATGGGGGTGTTGAAACTGGCGGTATTTCACTGCCCGATCCTTACAATAATTATCACGTGTATTCCATGGTTTGGTCGCCCGAGAAAATATGGTTTTTGGTGGATGACAAAGAAATTCACACGTATCATCCCGAAGTGCGAACCGCAGAAAATTGGCCCTTCGCAAAGGATCAGTACATCTTGTTGAATATCGCTGTTTTGTCTCAAGTGGATGCAAAGTTTGATTCGTCGCGCATGGAAATCGACTATGTGAGGGTTTATCAGAAAGCAATCACGACTGCGGTGAATGGTGCGCCAAATGAAACCGGAGCGGCGCTCTACCCAAATCCTACATCGAACAAATTGTTTGTGCAAGGAATGGGTCGATATATTGCCTATTCTATTTTAGATATGAATGGTCGGATACTACAAAGTGGATCGCTCAAAGGCCAGGAAGACATTGATGTAAGTAATTTGGCATCGGGGGTGTATGAACTATCGTTGAATGGTGATGATCAGTGGGTTTCATCGGGGTCGAATGCGATTTTTCGATTTGTCAAAGAATAGATGGCTTTCAATTTTGTAATTTTACCCTCATCATGAATCAAGCTGCAACTCCCATCGAATTCCGTTCCGATACCTTTACCAAACCCTCCGAAGCCATGCTCCAAGCCATGTTTTCGGCGTCTGTGGGCGATGATGTTTTTGGGGAAGACGCCTCAGTGAATGCTCTCGAACAGAGTGTGGCCGAGTTTTTTGGGATGGAAGCGGGTTTGTTTTGTCCGTCCGGCACCATGACCAACCAAATCGCCATTCAGGTGCACACCCAACCCGGTGATGAGGTGATTTGCGAGGCAGGTTCTCATGTTTATTATTACGAAGGCGGCGGCATCGCCAAGAATGCTGGGGCTCAGGTGCGGTTGGTGCAGGGTTCTTACGGACAGATAACGGCCGAACAGATTTTGCCGGTGATCAATCCGGACGATGTGCATCGCGCGCGGACCCGTTTGGTGAGTCTCGAAAATACTTGCAATCGCGGGGGAGGGAGCTGTTATGATCTGGCGGAAATCGCAAAAATTCGTTCACTGTGCGATGCGCATGGTCTTGGCCTTCACTTGGATGGCGCCCGTTTGATGAATGCCATCGTGTCGAAACAAGAGGATCCCAAGGCGTATGGCAAATTGTTTCAAAGCATATCGTTGTGTTTGAGTAAGGGCTTGGGTGCGCCGGTGGGCAGTGTGCTTTTGGGCGATGCGTCTTTTATCAAACAGGCGAGAAGGGTTCGCAAAGTGATGGGCGGCGGGATGCGTCAGGCGGGGTATTTGGCGGCGGCCGGACTCTATGCGATGCAGCACAACATCAACAGACTGGCCGAGGATCATGCCCATGCGAAGCAGTTGGCGGATGCGTTGAAACAGTGTTCATGGGTGGGAGAAATCTTCCCTGTGGAAACCAATATTGTGATTTTTGAGGTTGCCGGAAAACGTGATTTTGATTCAGTTAGTGCCTCTGCCGGGGACAATCATTCGGGCAAGGAAAGTGAATTGGGTTCAGGATTTCAGAATGCCCAAGAAGTGGTGGCGAAGCTTTTATCGCACAACATTCGGGCATCTGCGATGTCGCCCACACACATCCGTTTGGTGACCCATTTGGATGTCACTCCGGAAATGATTCAGCGCACTGTAGAGGTGTTGAAGGGACTTTGATTTCGAGACTTTCGCGGGGCGTTGAGATGTAAAAGTTTATTGGGGGGAACCCGACGCAGAAAAGAAGCGGCCTAAAAGTTTACAATTCAACCATCTGCTGCTGAATTGTGGCGATCAGCGTTGGTAGAAGTTGATTTTGGTATGCCAAATCCGACCACAGCGAACGTCCTTCCTGGATGTCTTGAATGGTCTGTTCCGCATGCTCGATGCTAAACATATCCGCGATTTTCAAGAGGTCTTTTTTATTGATTTGCTCCCGCTTCCCATTGATCGATAACGCCCTGCTCACCTTATGAAACTTCAACTTCGGATTCAACGCATACGTGAGGTCATACGCCGGGGAGAGATGCCAACTATCGGTCTCCGGGCGATAGCAGAAACTGTGGTTTTTCAAATGGTCATCGATATTATTAAATACGACATTAAACACCATCCGTCGGAAAAGTTGTTGCAATTCGCCTAGTGGAATTTTTAGGGCCATCGCCAATTTGAAAAGATTTTCGTAGCTGCTGTCTTCCGGATTCTGATAGTCCCACCCCGTGAGTCCGGCTGCCGTAAGCACATGCTGTTTCTGGTTGTTCTGTCGGTCAAAGCGATGCGTAGCAAAGTGTTTTTCCTCCCACAATTCGCATGGCATCATCTCAATACCCAGTTGCTGGGCGATGTTCGCGTAAATAAATTCTATCGTTTCCTTCGGATGCAATGGATCGTCCTCGAGGTTGAGCTTCACCAAAAAGTAATCATGGTGCGGTCCATATAAAAGGTCGCCCGGTAATATTTGCTGCGTCTTTCGGTGTTTGGCCACCAATATTTTTGGATGCATGCCACCGGCAGAAGTGCCGATGCGAAACAGGTTCAACAGGCCTTCTGTATTTGCGTTTTCTGGTGTCAGAGATTCTTTTTCAGCCAAGATTTCTGAAAGCAATTGAGCCATTTCGGCGATGCGAAAACTACTCGGCGCATCCATCGTTATCGCCGGCTCATACTCCCAGGCGCCCATGCCACGCTGACCCACGTAGGCCAATTGTTCCAAAGCGTTTAACTGTATGGGTTTGCCTTGGGCGTTCAGCCAAGATTGAAACAAGTGATTTCCGAAAACATCAGGCAGTGAATCAGCAAACATGGGGGGCAGTCCTCGGAAAGTTTTGCCTTCAAACTGTGGGAAGGACTGCGTTTCGAGACTGCGTTTGATGATGAATGGCAGGATGTGGCTGTTGTTCGTGCCGAGATAATCAGGATTGTATTGAAAATAACTGCATCGCTGATGGTTGTCATAGCCCAATCGACCGATTTCGTTGCCGAAGAGTTTGATGTTGAGCAGATTTTCCATGTTTAATACAATGAAGGGATTTTTATACCGCTGGGTTTTGTACCAATTTTTTGCAGTCCCGCGTGAATTTCATTGAGAAGATCGAAGTGATAGGCGAGTTTGAGTAAGTTGTCGAGATTGGCATTTTTACCCATTTCGATATTCTGGATGGTATTGCGCGATAGGTTGAGTGCAGCGGCGAGCTCGTCGCGGGATAGCTTTTGCGCCTCCCGTTTCTCCCGACATATCTTCCCGATACTCAGTTTGACTTCCTTGATGGTAACAATTTCGAATAGCATTTTAACTATTATATTGGTTAAAAGTATTCAAATATAAGAAAAATAACCAATAAAATGGTTAATTCTCGTGCTTGCGCAGTTTCAAAATCACCATCTTGCTGGTAGGTGTGTTGCTCCTATCGGCCACGGAATCAATCGGAACCAAAATGTTGGCCTCAGGGAAGTACGTCGCGGCACATCCCAACGGAATGTTGAAGCTGATGATGATGAATTTGCGTGCAATGCGCTCCACACCCCCGTGGAAATTGTATAAATCCACCAATTCGCCGGCCTCAAAACCGAATTTCTTGATGTCTTTTGGGTTCATGAAAATCACACGTCGTTCATTCTCCACCCCGCGATATCGGTCGTTTAGGCCGTAAATGGTGGTGTTGAATTGGTCGTGACTTCGGATCGTCATCATCATCAATTCATCGTCTGCCACTGAAACGGGAACAGGCGTTGCCACGTTGAAATTGGCCTTGCCCGTTATCGTGTTCCACTTGCCATCGCGGGCTGAGTTGGGCAAATAGAATCCACCCATTTCGCGCGCACGCTCGTTATAATTATCAAATCCAGGGATGCTAGCCTCAATCGCATCGCGAATGTGGTCGTAGTGGGTCGCGTATTTGTCCCAAGGAATCACACTCTTGCTGCCCAATGTGGCCTTGGCCAACCCAATTACAATCTGGGGTTCGCTGCGGAGATCGCCAGAAACGGGTTTGAGTTTTCCTTTCGACATCTGCACCACGCCCATCGAGTTTTCGCAGGTGATAAACTGGTGCTCGCCGTTGATGATATCAGAATCGGATCTACCGAAACAAGGGAGGATAATCGCCTCTTTGCCGGTTACCAAATGACTGCGATTCAGTTTGGTAGACACCTGCACGGTAAGGTCGCAATTTTGCAATGCTTGGGCCGTGAAATCGGTATCGGGGCTGGCGGATAGGAAATTGCCACCCATCGCGAAGAATACTTTTGCATCGCCTTTGTGCATCGCCTGAATACAATCCACCACATCGTAGCCGTGGGCCTGTGGCGGGTGAAAACCAAACGCTTTTTCGATGCGATCCAAAAATGCCTGTGGCGGTTTTTCGTAGATGCCCATGGTGCGATCGCCTTGCACGTTGGAGTGGCCGCGGACCGGACAAGTACCTGCGCCTTCCTTGGCGATGCTGCCTTTGATGAGCAACAAATTCACGACTTCTTTGATCGTATCCACCGCATTTTTGTGCTGGGTGAGACCCATCGCCCAACAAGCAATGATCTTGGTTTTGTCTTTGAGCGCCGCAACGGTTTCGTCGATTTGCCAGCGTCTCAGGCCGGTTTGTTCGATCAAATTGTCTAGCGATTGTGCTTCGATATTTTGCTTCCAAGCGTCAAAACCTTGGGTGCTATTGGCGATGAAATTCTGGTCGAGGACGGTTCCTGGGGCTTTTTCCTCTTCGGCGAGTAACAACTTTTCGATGGCCTGTATCAAAGCCATGTCGCCATTGAGCTTCACTTGCAAGAAAATATCCGTGAGTCGGGCTTTGATACCCAACGCGCCCTTTACCGATTGCGGATCAGAGAAGGCGATCAGTCCGGTTTCAGGCAAGGGGTTAATTGAAATGATGGTGGCGCCGCACTCCTTGGCTTTTTGCAATGCGCTGAGCATGCGGGGGTGGTTGGTGCCTGGGTTCTGACCGATAATCAGGATGGCTTCGGCCTTGTAAAAATCCTCAAGTTTCACCGAACCTTTTCCGATGCCCACGCTTTCGTTGAGGGCCAAACCGCTTGATTCGTGGCACATGTTTGAGCAGTCGGGGAGGTTGTTGGTGCCGTATTCGCGGGCAAAGAGTTGGTACAAGAACGCGGCTTCGTTCGATGTACGTCCGCTCGTATAGAACACCGCCTCATCGGGCGATTTGAGTTTGTTTAGGTGGGTGGCAATTTTGCCAAAGGCATCGTCCCAGCTGATGGGGGTGTAGTGCGATGCACCGGCTGCAAGGTAAACGGGTTCGGCGATACGACCTTTCTTTCCGATTTCGTAATCGTTGAGAAGCGAAAGATCCGCGACGCTATTTTGGGCAAAAAATGAGGCTGTTAAACGTTTGGTGGTGGCTTCATCGGCCACGGCTTTGGCACCGTTTTCACAGTATTCACCGATGGGCGAGCGCTCATCATCGGGATCAGGCCATGCGCAACTGGGGCAATCGAATCCGCCTTTTTGGTTGAGGGCGAAGAGGGCTTTGGCACCGCGGGCGATGTTCATTTCTTTCAGCACGTGTTGCACGGCCACTTTTACACCGGTAATTCCCGCCGCAGAAACACTGGGTTTATGCAGTTTGAGATTAAGCAATTTCTCAGGGGTTTCGGCGTGCACCTGTGTGGTTGAAGTATCGTGTGAAGTGTTTTTGTTGTGCTTATCTTGTGCCATGGCTTACTCTCAAAATCAAAAATACCAAATTCTTTTGTTCAACCCATAAAATCCTTTTCAACGATGAGGTTGAGTGTTCGATTGTTTGGATAAGTAAATGTGGTTGTGAAACGTATTTCGCTGGAATCAATCCAAGGCAGTAGCTGGTTTGATGCAATGGAGATATTGATTGAATGATGATCAAAGTGAATTTCGGAGTCATTGTCAAAGTGCGTTTCTGCAGTATTTGCGGCCCCATGGATGTAAGACTGTTGCACTTGTAATTGAATGGTGAATTCCAAGGCACCCATAGGTAGGGATACGGTGACAGGTTTCAGGGTTGACAAATCTGTTAAGTCGCTTTGAGACAGTCGAATGCGAAGGGTGTTGTCGGTAATGCGGATTTTCATGGATTCACACGGTGGGGATGGGTGTAAATGTTGCAACGTTCACCACGGAGAAAACCCACCAGGGTGATGCCCATGTCTTCGGCGAGGTCGATGGCCAAGCTAGATGGAGCGCCCACCGCAGCAATAAATCGAATACCGGCCATGGCGGCTTTTTGGACCAATTCAAAGGAAATTCTTCCGCTGAGCATGAGTATGTGGTTGCTGAGGGGGATGGTTGACATAGATTTTCCTGTTTGCTCGGGGGTATCGAGTTCTCTATGAGAATTTAAAATACTCTGACCAATCAATTTATCGAGCGCATTGTGACGGCCCACGTCCTCCGCCGAAAGGATGAAATTTCCATCTAAATCAAACAGAGCACAACCGTGAATACCGCCGGTTTGGGCAAAATTGGCTTGTTGGTTTCTCAATGAATTTGGTAGCGAATAAAGCACCTGCGAAGGCACTTTCCACTGGGTTTTGGGCAGTTCGATGTTGCATTGCTGCTGCACAGCTTCGAGCGATGCCTTGCCACAAACCCCGCAGCTGGAGGTGGTATAAAAATGTCGTTCCAATTTGGCGAGATCCACGGTTACATGCGATTTCAGTTGAACCGTTAAAGCGTTTCCGTAGGGGTCTTCCGCTACATGAATGGATTGAACGTCGTTGCTATGTTTTATGATTCCTTCGGTGAACAAAAATCCCAAGGCCAGGGATTCGTCGTTTCCCGGGGTGCGCATTGTGACCGAAATCGGTTGGGCAGCTGTTGAATCGCCCACGAGTAGTTTGATTTCGAGGGGTTCTTCCACAGCAACGAAATCGGGCTGTAGGCTCAATTTTTGACCTTCAAGTCGATGTACTTCGGTGGGAGATATGCTGAATTTGTCGCTCATTGGTCGAAGCTTCTCAAGGTTTGCAAGGTTTGGATGTCGGTGGGCAAGATACAAGGATTGTGGGCTTCTACGAATTGTCTGAGCGATGAATTCTCTTTCGCAAATTCTGGGACTTGCTGCAGGATTTCTGCGGGGTAGTAGGCCACGAGTGGTTCGATGAATCCCGTTATGTGGTTTTGGTAGCAGCAGATGCGACCTTGGGTTTGTCCGACTGCCACCACCCGACCCAGAGTTTCTTCGGTCATTTTGCGATAATCGCAACCGAGTAGAAGGAGTCCGTTTGTTGGGGCGATGGATTGATTGTCTGAAAACTGGGATTGATTGTCTGAGCAATGATTCAGGTAGGAGAGGATACCACTCATGGGGCCCCGGCCGGCGTGAGCTGGCTGGTCAAACAACCCTACCACCTTTGGATTCTCTCCGAAAGTCAATTGTTGATCTTCCCTGCAACTCACATACACCTCATCACAAAATGGCAACAACAAATCGGCCATGTACAAATAGGCGGGCTTATCGCCCAGAGTGATCAAGGCTTTGTCGTGGCCCATCCTCCTGCTTTCGCCCCCTGCCAATACCAAACCTGCGATCACCGATGTTTCTTTGGGTTGTGATTACTTTGTGGCAGCGTCGGCCTTTGCCTTGGCTTGTTTGATCATTTCATCCGTTCGATTTTTGGCAGCGAGTTCAACCTGGTCTGCCTTGTCGTTGACGGAAGATTCCCATTGATTGGCTTTTTGGTTGCCAGTGGCCTCGGTTTGGTCTGCCAATTTATATCCTTCACCTTTTGCGGCGGTGGCTTTTTTATCGGCTTCTTTGAGCAGTTTTTCAGCGGCTACTTTGGCCAATTTCTTCTGAATGGGGTCTTTCGCAGCCGCTACCAATGCATCCGCTTCCTTTTTGGCTTTGTCCATGGCGAAAGTATACGCTTTGTCCGTCTCTGATCGCTGTTTTGCGGCCAATTCTTTGGCTTCGGTACGCATTTTCTCGGCCGTTTCTTTTCCGTTGGTTCTCATCAAATCAGCCTTTTCCTTGGCCTCTTTCAATATCTCGGCCACCTGTTTGTTGAGTGCATCAAACGCTTTGTCTTTCAGTTGGGCAATCACAGGTGCCGCCGCTTCTTTCAATGCGCCCTTCCATCCCACGGTCAATTTCGGATTTTTCATATCCCCCGTAATTGTGAATGGCAATTTTCGCCCCTTGGCCATCAAGGTACCTCCCAAGTGCAATTGCTTGCTCAAGTCTACATAGCCACCCAATTTCATTTGACATTCTTTGGGAAGGTTCACGCCAATGGAATCCTTCAATTTAAACTGTCCATTTTCTATTAAAAATCCGGCTTTGGTTGGTTTCAACGACATTTTATCACCAGCGCCCCATTGCAATTGTTTGGCGGCATCGCCCATCCACGAAGGGACGTCTAAGTTGCCACTGAACAAGTTGAACAATCCGCCGGCGGTGAGTGTGGCCAAATCCATGTCCATATTGGGTTTCAACTGCATACCCATTTGCGTTTCGATATTCGCCAAGCCTTGGATTCTACCAACAATGGGTGCGTATTCTTTCACCAGAGATAGGGTAGTGGCCAAATTGGCTGGGTTTACATTCAAAATATTGAATCCTCCTTTTACTGTGGGTTTCCCGCCGATGGGGTTGGAGTACGACATCGAAGCGATTTCAACACGCGCACCAAACATGGAAGCTGCCAAAGGATTTACGTTGAGTGTCCCGTCTTTGATTTCGGCTTTTGCCGTGGCTTGTTGTAGGTCGTAATCTTCGTAAAGCAATCGACCTACGTTCATGTTGAACATGAGGTCCAAATTCTCGGGAATTCGGGGTGCTGAACTTGCGTCGGTCGCGGGGGCCGGACTGGACTCTTCCTTCGTTGATTCTGTGTTGGGTGCTGTCTCCGCAGTTGCTCCATCCGACATCGAAGCCATCCATTCGTTCAAATCCATGCTGTTGCTATTTATAACCAACTGGCCTTTCAGCGTTTCATCGTTCAAATAGTATCCCAACATGTTTTGGAGTTTGCCGTTGATGTTCATCGCCGATTTGCCATACTGCAATTGATTTACGGTGATGTTGAAGTCGGTTGGACTTACACTCATATCCAATTGTTGAAGTTTCAGTGGCAACGTGGCAGCAGAGGTATATGCGATGTTCTTGAGGGCGATGTTACCCCCCGCCTTTAAATCGTTGAATTGCTCCTTGGCGATGGCACTGAAATGTCCATCAAAATTGAAATGCGCATCCACTTCCCCGGAAACTTGGGTGCCTGATTCTAGTGGCATCAATTGTTTCCAGCGATCTAGGTGCAAATTGATATCTACTTTTCCATTGGCGTAAGGATTGCTTACGGGGGTTTTCATATCCAGCGATACGGCCAATAGATCTCCGCCTAAATTTGCACTCAATGGAGCAATCACCACATGGGTATTGTCTGGATTGCCATCGGTATTGTCCAACGCGAAATTCAACTGGATGTTGCTGGCATTGGCAGGCATAGCAGGGTATTGGAATCCGGCGTCTTTAATTTTTAGTTCCACATGGGTGGCGGGCATGCGCAGATCGTTCATGATGCCTTTCATGGTGAATGCCAATCCCATGGTGCCACTGGTTTTTACATCGGCAAAATTTTCGGTGTAGCAGCCGGGGACCACACTCAAGAACGATTTGAAATCACTGTTGGGTGTGCTCACATCGATATCCATGTCCATATCGGTTTCGCCCATTTTAATCCATCCTTTGGCTTTTAG
>Ga0209230_10001144_pt1 | contig 10600 bp, 9 predicted proteins | sample LakOntMetagenome_FD_187467 | JGI IMG/M metagenome (GOLD analysis project Ga0209230, IMG submission 187467) | Freshwater and sediment microbial communities from Lake Ontario - Sta 18 epilimnion Metagenome (SPAdes) (version 2) | ecosystem: Environmental > Aquatic > Freshwater > Lentic | place... | reverse complement strand
TTTCATCATTAAATTTTTGGTTGAATGAATAAGCAGATTACTTCCCCCAAATAAAATAGCGTGCAAAAATCCTCGTTATATTCGCCAGCATAAAAATGTTTATTGAATGAGAATTAGCAATTTTTTGGCATTATTGGGGGCTTTAATAATCTCGCTTCTTTGCGCATGTTCCGAAGAAGAAATTACAATGCCTCGTCCTCGAGGATATTACCGCATTGATTTGCCTGAAAAAGCGTATCAGAAATTCGAGTCAGAATGCCCATACACTTTCGAGTTTCCCAAATACGCATCGGTGCAAATCGATACCACTCGAAAGATAGAACGATGCTGGTCAAATTTGACATTCCCCAATCAGCATGCTACGGTTTATTTAAGCTATAAAGATGTTCAAGATGATCTCAACCAACTCTTCGAAGACTCGCGAAAATTAGCATACAAACATGCTGCAAAAGCAAGTCAAATAGAAGAATATTCAGTCAATATTCCAGGAAAAAAAGTGTACGGAATTATCTATGAAATTGGAGGGAATGCCGCATCGTCCATTCAATTTCATATTAGTGACAGTGCATCACACTTTTTAAGGGGGTCATTGTATTTTTATGCAGCTCCCAATGCCGATTCGCTCGAACCGGTAACATCATTTATTCGCAGCGACATAGAACATCTTATCCAGACATTCCAGTGGAAATAATTCTTCTGGAGTTCTATTTTTTTCGAATGATTACAAAGTAGAGCTTTGTTTGAATGGCAAACAATAAACAGGCGAGAATCAAATGTGAAGGTTGTAAAAACTTCGGCATATCAAACAACATAAAAGAAAAGCCCACAGCGATTTCAGCGAAAACTAACACACCTGCCAATAAAGATATTTTTTGAATCGCTTTGTTTGATTGATCGTATGCCCGAATAAGCACAAAAACGTTAACCGCAAAAACAAGTAAGGACAAGGCCCGATGAATAACAAACGTGGAGGGAAGCATGCCAATCCACAAATTTCGTTGTTCATGATTCAAGCTTTCAGCAATCATATCAATGGATTCCCGAACCTGCGTCCCCAAATAAACTTGAATAAGTGTAAAAATTAGAGCCACAATAACCAGCGGTTTTAAAAGTGCATCCTGAGATTTTGGTAATACAGTTTTGTTTTCAGAACGACTTGAAATCTCTTCAATCCACAGTATTATTGCCAATAACAACAAAGCGGCAAACATGTGAATGGTGATTTTTACGGGAGCCAAATTCGATGAAACCACCAAGGCGCCCAACCATCCTTGAAAGCCGGTTAATACAACCAAAGAAAAACTCCATAATACGAGCGCCCTTTTGGGTTTGGCTTGAAAGAAAGATGTTACAAAACATCCTAAAACCAAAACACCCAACAAAGCACCTAGCAAACGATTGATGTATTCAATCCAGGTTTTTTGAACGTAAAATTCTGCGTAATCATGCTTGGGATATTTCTCCCAATGATCTCGGCTGAAAACCTCTCCGCTTTTAAAAGGTGCTGTTGCCCGCCATAAAGTATCATTTACAATCACCATCATTCCTTTTGTATAGGATTGATTGGGATGAAAATTTACTTGCTCGGGATGTGTTGGTGGAATGTAATACCCAAAACATTTAGGCCAGTCTGGACAACCCATGCCCGACTCGGTGGTTCTAACAACCGATCCAGCTAAAATTACCAATAAGGTAAACACCAAAGTGAGTAAAGTTAAAGGCCTAAAAACTCGACGCATAATGAAAGAATATTTCAAATAGATTTCCAAAAAACAAAAGTACATGAGCCAAACGATTTATTCTAAAGAAAATCACCAAGCTATTATTCGGTTTATTAACTTGCAGCCTTTATAAAATTAAATTGTAATGAGTCAAAATGCAAGCATCACGCTAGATGGAAAAACCTACGAACTTCCTGTTATTCAGGGTTCGGAAGATGAAAAAGCAATCGATATTCAAAGCCTTCGTGCTGAATCAGGATACATCACACTCGATTCAGGGTATAAAAATACGGGTGCTACCACCAGTGAAATAACTTTTTTAGATGGAGAAACCGGCATACTTCGCTACCGAGGTTACCCTATTGAGCAATTAGCCGAACGTTCTACTTTTATTGAAGTGGTATATTTGCTTATTCATGGTGAACTTCCAAAAAAAGAAGAACTCGAACGTTTTTCAACTGCCATAACTCGACATACGCTTATTCATGAAGACATGAAACGTTTTTATGAAGCGTATCCCGCTAAAGCTCATCCAATGGGCGTTGTGGCTTCAATTATTTGTTCTCTTTCTACGTTTTATCCTGAGCCAAAATCAGGGCGTTCGAAGGAAGACATCGAACTTACTGTTATTCGATTATTGGCTAAATTCAGCACGATCGCTGCTTGGGCTTACAAGAATTCAGTCGGTCATCCTGTAATGTATCCGAGAAATTCTTTGGGTTATGTAGAGAATTTTCTATACATGATGTTTGCTATGCCTACCGAAGATTACGAGTGTGACCCGGTCATTGTAAATGCCTTGGATAAACTCCTAATTCTTCATGCAGATCACGAACAAAACTGTTCAACATCAACTGTTCGAATGGTGGGTTCTTCTCAAGCAAATTTATACGCATCCATTTCTGCCGGTATTTGTGCACTTTGGGGACCACTTCACGGTGGAGCAAATCAGGCGGTGATTGAAATGCTTGAACAAATTTTAAAAGATGGTGGAGATGTTAAAAAATTCATCGACAAAGCAAAAGATAAAAACGATCCATTCAGACTAATGGGCTTTGGCCATAGAGTATATAAGAATTTCGATCCCCGATCAAGTATTATTAAGGATGCTTGTGATAAAATGTTGAATAAACTAGGTGAGAGTGATCCAATGCTCGACATTGCCAAGCAATTGGAAGAAGCTGCGCTGAACGATCCATATTTTATAGAACGTAAATTGTATCCAAACGTAGATTTCTATTCAGGAATCATCTACCGCGCAATGGGTATTCCAACCGACATGTTTACAGTGATGTTTGCATTGGGTCGTTTGCCAGGATGGATTGCTCAGTGGAAAGAAATGTTGGGCAACAAAGAACCTATCTCTCGTCCACGTCAAATTTATACAGGAGCTGTAAAACGCAACTATGTAAATATTGCTGACCGTTAATTCGGAATACTAAATTTTCCAGACGAACGTTTTCATTCCATGTTTGAAAACCTTTCACAATTTGTAAAGCGTGTATTTATATCGCCTCAAAAGGATGAACCCGTTCGTCAGGAAATGTTGGTGCGCTCACGTACCTATAAATTGCAATTAAAGAATTGGTTGTCAGAAGGCGGTCACAACGAGATTCTTAAAAATCTCTACACCGCTTACACGCTTAATAAATTGGGGATCTCTGGTGATGTGCCCATGCATGTATTTGTGAACGGATCTTCGCGTCATGTGCTATTACATTACACTGATTCAATGGGAAAAACACTTTTCCCTTTTTTGCAGGATTATTTCCGCGACCGTATTATGCGAATTGGTTATACTGTTTCATTAAGTGATCGACAAGTTATAGCCAGAGCGGGACATTCAGAGCAAATTGAACGTCACATTCTAAAACCAAGTCTTTCTGCAATTCAAAAGTCAGATAAAAAAGAACAATTGTATGGGCATATCACCATATCGGTAAGTACAATTGATGGTAGACCATTGTTTCTTCAAATTACCGCAGATACAATTCAGGACAAACAATACAATGCTGTTTTTCCGTTTGATGAATTAGCCGAAACGCTATTTCAATGATTCAAAGACTTTTGCTTTTTCTGGTTTTTACACTTCCATTTGTTTGCCTCTCTGCGCAGCCAGTGGTCCTAAGTGCAGAATTAACAGAGAATGGACAGGTTGAACTTATTCATTGGGATGGCGATGGATTCAGTTGCCTTTCTTCTGAGATGCCGATGTCTCTGACTTTTTTCTATTCTCCACCAAAGTGGTTCTTCCCAAAATGGAAAGAGAAACGCCGACAAAAGGGCTATAATAAAGAAGAAATTATTTTTTGGGAGAATGGACAAGAGCCAGAAGTTCCAAAACTTGAAGGTCTAGTTTTTACCCCAGCAAGAAATGCTTCTTGGGGAATGTTTCCATATTGGTCAGGATTCAATATTTTTAACATTGATTCAACCCAAAAATGGAATTGCCAAGAATATACGACCCAAACATATAATTGCCGAGGTGGAGTATATTACAATACCTATTTCTATTCTACAAAGCATGGAAAGAATTCGCTCCCCGATTCTATATTTTCAGGAAGCGTTTATCGTATTGATACTATTTCAAAGAAGGACACAGCTTCGTGTTGGGAATATTTTTACAACGAACAAGATCAGTTGACGAAAATTGTAGTTGGCGATTTGACTCAACGTTCGTATCAGCCAGCATTTTACCGCTCCATTCTGTTGTTCGAATACACAGCTTCCTCCCAGCTCAAGAGCATCATTGGACTTTCGGATACGATGAATTACGATTCTTTTCCTTTTGGTGATTCTTTAATCTCCCAAGTGAAGAAAGGATTTTATCTGCCCGATGAAGAAGAAAGTGATCTCATCGAGGCCATTCAATACCAGCCCGATGGACCGGAAGTAACTTTTCTGCTAGAGTACGAATACCAAGATTCAGTATTGATAGGTTCTTGGATTTGGTCGAAAGATTGGTCGAATTTTCTTCACGATTCAATTGCTTACAACGCTTCTGGGAAAGTAATTTCCATCGACCATTTGGCGGAAGTCGACGATAGACGAGGGACTCTTTTTAATTACGATACACAAGGCAGATTAACATCCTATCAAGAATATTTCACAAACATGGATAACAATGAGTTAAAGCGTGAATATTTCGAACCGGTGAATCTTAAATACATGCGACGAAAAGACATTCCGGTAGATGAGCCTTCATCGGAATAATTATAACTTGAGCACTGATTAATTTTGGGGATGCTTATTTGTAAAGTTATGGTCGAGATGCTTTTCTATTAAAATCAAGCACTATTAATTCCCTCAACAATTGCTATTTTTACGCTCCCAATATTATTCATGAGCGTTCCCTCTTTTAATCAAATATACATGGACTTGGCTTCCAGTCTAGCTTTGCGCTCACATTGCGTAAAACAAAAAGTAGGAGCCGTTCTCACCAAAGACACACGAATTATTTCACTGGGATATAACGGACCACCAGCAGGCACGCACAATTGCGACGAAGAATGGCCCGAAAATGGTTGCGCTCGCGACAGAAAAGGAAGTTGCTATTTGGCACTTCATGCCGAAGCCAATGCCATATTATACGCAGCTAAAAACAAAACGGATATCGAAGGAAGTACTTTGTATGTAACGCTTTCGCCTTGTCTTGCCTGCGCTCGGATTATTCTCTCGGTTGGAATAAAGAAAGTACTTTTCTTGAATTCTTATGCAGCTTACAAAGGAATTGATGTGGATGAAGGCGTTGAATTTCTTCGTAAGTTTGGAGTTGAGGTAGAATCGTATAAAAATTAACATCTAAAAACATATTTTTAATTATTTAACGTTTGTAGCGTGTTGTTTTATTCTCATTTATGAATTCAGGTAAGTCGCGTGTAGTTGTTTTTTTACCATTTCTTCTTGGTGTTGCCATAGCATTAGGTGTTTTTATTGGATACTTTTTATCCGGTTCATCTATCGGTCCTGCTCATCTGAAAGGATTTCAACAGAGTTCTAAACTCAACGATGTTCTTGATTATATCAGCGAAGAATACGTTGATACTTTAAACAGATCTCAACTTGAAGAAGATGCTATTGTAGCCTTGCTTTCTCAGCTAGATCCTCATTCGGCCTACATTCCAGCCAAAGATTTGCAAGCGGTGAGCGAACAATTGGAAGGGAATTTTGATGGAATTGGCGTAGAATTCAACATCCAAAACGACACCATCATGGTGGTTGCTGCCATTACAGGCGGACCATCCGAAGAGTTAGGTATTCACAGTGGCGACCGCATTGTAAGTATAGAAGGAAAGAATATTGCTGGAATAGGAGTTAAAAATGAAGACGTCATTAAGAAACTCCGCGGAAAAAGTGGAACCATTGTCAAAGTTGGAATTTTACGTCCAGGAAATCGAAAAATTCTTCCCTATTCCATCACACGCGGGAAAATCCCCATTTACTCGATTGAAGCCAGTTACATGGTTACTTCCGATATTGGATACATAAAAATCGCTCGTTTTGCTGCTACGACATTCGATGAGTATTTAAAAGCATCGAGTAAACTGAGCCAGCTTGGAATGAAAAAACTCATTCTCGATTTACGCGATAATCCAGGTGGATACCTTAATGCAGCCGTTGATATATGCGATGAGTTTCTTTCCAAAGGAAAAAAGATTGTTTATACACAAGGCAAAGCGCGCAAACGAGAAGATTTTGACGCAACATCCAAAGGGGATTTTGAAGAGGGCGGTTTAGTCGTTCTCATTGATGAAGGATCCGCTTCGGCTTCCGAAATTGTTTCGGGTGCTGTGCAAGACAACGACCGCGGTTGGGTGGTTGGACGCCGTTCTTTTGGAAAAGGTTTGGTGCAAGAAGAAGTTCGTTTCGATGATGGTTCGGCTATGCGATTAACCATTGCTCGCTATTATACGCCGACGGGAAGATGTATTCAGAAGTCCTATAAAGACGGGAAAGACATGTATTATCAAGAACTCGGCGAACGCTATTCTCGTGGTGAAATGGCAAGCGCCGATTCCATGAAAAGTATGGACAGCATCGCTTATAAAACGCCAGCTGGAAGAGTCGTTTATGGCGGAGGTGGCATAATGCCAGATGTATTTATACCAATCGATACCGCTGGATATTCTTCCTATTTATCCGAAGTTTCTTCCAAAGGACTCATCAATCGTTTTGCATTTCAATACATCGATACCCACCGTTCCGAAATTCTTGCAAAGTTTAAAACTGCCAAATCCTTTGCAACAAGTTTCAATACTTCCTCATTAACGGCTTCTTTCGCTGCATTTGCAGAAAAAAATGGGGTGAAAAATGATGCTCGAGGTTTGCAGCATTCGTCGGATATTATCCTATCGCAAATTCAAGCACTTATGGGTAGAGCGCTTTATGGAAATGAAGGATTTTATTCAATTCTCAACAACCGCGACAAAGCCATTAAAAAATCCATCGAACTACTAAATTCAAACAAACTTGTTAGCACCAGCAACAAGGGTAAAACCCCTGTTTTATAATTGATTCTAAATGAAACGATTTCTCCTCTTTGCTCTCCTACTTAGTTCTTTTGTTGCATCAGCGCAAATGCAAGTAGCTATTAAATGGACCTACAGTCAAAAGCGCCTTAACGATTCCACCGAAGTGCTTACGTTCATTGCCAATATGGAAGGGAAGCACCATTTGTATTCGCAATTCACTGCTGAAGGTGGACCCATGCCAACTGTTTTTGAATTCAATAAAAGCAAGGATTACGCGACCATCGGGAAAGTAAAAGAACCCAAACCCTATACAGAATATGACGAATTGTTTCTTGTGAATGTGAGTTTGTTCAAAGATAAAACGGTCAAATTCACGCAAGAAATCAAAGTGAAATCGGAGAAAGATTTCAAAGTTACCGGAGAAATTAACGGGATGACATGCGACGATCAGGGCTGTATTCCCTTCGATCAAATTCCATTTTCATTCTCAATAAAAGGCCGCCCAAAATCAACAAATACAACATCTGCAATTGATACAAGCACACAAGTTGTTCCGCCAGTAAACGATACAGCAGCATCGAGTTCATCCACTAAATCGGATGTTGGCAAATCGGATTGTAAAGATTATGTTATTGATGGGCTCGAAACCGAAAAACAATCAACCGAAGCGCAAAGCTATTGGCTTATTTTTCTCTTAGGATTTGGCGGTGGACTCGTGGCTTTGTTAACGCCATGCGTATTTCCAATGATTCCACTTACCGTGAGTTTCTTCACCAAAAGTGCGAAGACGAGGCGCAAAGGACTCATTATGGCAATCACTTACGGACTTTCCATTGCCGCCATATACACACTTTTGGCAGTACCATTTATTGTTGCCAAAGTGCCGCCCGATACATTGAACGAAATTGCCACAAGCTCCATTCTCAATATCGTTTTCTTCATCATTTTTGTGGTGTTCTCGATTTCGTTTTTTGGTTATTTCGAAATTCAATTACCCTCCTCGTTTGCCAACAAAGCTGATAATGCGTCCAATACCGGCGGATTTATTGGTGTGTTTTTTATGGCAATTACCTTGGCCCTGGTTTCGTTTAGTTGCACAGGACCAATTCTCGGTTCATTCTTAGCGGGCACGTTAGCCTCCAATCCCGATCCCTACAACATTCTATTTGTCATGCTCGGATTTGGTTCTGCTCTGGGCTTGCCTTTCGCATTGTTTGCTGCTTTCCCAACCTGGCTAAATTCCCTGCCTAAATCGGGCGGTTGGCTCAATTCCGTGAAAGTGGTCTTAGGTTTTCTCGAACTTGGTATGGCGCTTAAATTCCTTTCAAACGCCGATTTGGTTGAACAATGGGGTTTTCTTAAACGGGAACCATTTTTAGCAATTTGGGCAATTCTGGCTTTTGGATTAGCACTTTACTTGCTTGGTTTTATTCGTTTTCCGCACGATAGCAAATTAAAAAAACGCCATCCTTTTCGCATTGCATTGGCTAGTTTCTTCTTCATTTGTGGGGTGTATTTTACAAGTGGTATTTTCGGAGCTGGACTCGAACTCATCTCGGGTTTTCCACCACCAACTTTTTACAGTTATGCAGCTCAATCGGAGACTAAAAACGAATTAAATGCAACTGGCGACAATCATTGTCCACAAGGTATTCCGTGCGAACACGATTTTGAAGTTGCCAAAGCGCGCGCCATTAAAGAAAACAAACCACTGCTCATCGATTTTACTGGATGGGCTTGTGTGAATTGCCGCCGCATGGAAGAAGGTGTTTGGGTAGATCCTGAAGTGAAGAAAATCATGAGTGAGGAGTATGTGCTCGTTTCATTGTATGTAGATGAAAAAGCAGAGTTGCCAGAATCCGAAAAATTCATCAGCTGCAAAACAGGCAAACGAGTGCGCACGGTTGGGAACAAATGGAGCAATATGCAAGTGGTAAATTTCAATACCAATTCTCAGCCGCAATACATCGCCCTATCTCCCGATGGAAAGAAATTGGCAGAACCGGTTGGTTACACCAGCAAAGAAAATTACCTCAATTTTCTAAAAACGGGCTTGAAGAAAGTTACCGCTTCTAATTAAATTTTTGGCGTGCCCCTTCGCAAGCTTCGGGTCAGGCTTTTCAGGGCTTCGCTTTGCTCCGGCCCCTGCGGGTCACCTGCGCTGCGCTTGGTCCCTTTCAATCCTTCACGCAATATGTCTGCTTAATAAGCAATTGCTTTTAAATGACGAGCACCATGGAAAAAAAGAAAGTTGGAAATTGCGTTTTTTTACTTCTTCATTATCTGCATTTCTATTGCTGCTTTGGTTGGTGTTTTCAGTAAATCCGGCGGTTCTGGAAGTTCAAGTGGCACCTATGTAAAGCCCGGCATGACTCGAAGCGGACAATTTCGCAAAGGACATTACCGTAAGGCGGTAAGCACCGATAAAGATGCATTCAAACACCGCCAACAATCCAAATCCTATTACCAACGCAAAGGCAAATACATGCGCAAAAAGAAATCGGATTAGTGCATATGCTTTTTCTCGTTTATGAATAATGATGGGGAATGTTATTATATGCAATTCAGTATTTCAACAATCTGTTTATAAAATAGTTATCAGAGAATCATGAAATTTTACAAATCATTTACAAAATTTCATGAAACAAATACATATTCCACAAATTCAATTAAATAGAATCAATATTATTTGGGTTTTAAATCAAAACACTATCTTCGGTTTTCAATCCAAACTATGCGCTACATTTTATCTCTAATTCTGTTTGTATCTGTTCAATGCATCTCCGCCCAAAAGGTATTTTCGGTTCAATATTCCTCGCAAGCTGATTTAAAAGTATTTGTGGTTAATTACGAATCCCAAGCCGATTTGCTTATTTGTAAAGTCAAGTATGATTCGCAAGCAGGCGACAATAATGGCAAATGGTTTTTTACACAGTATGAAAGTCAAGCCAAGAAAAAAATCTTCTTCGTTGATTATGAAAGCCAAGCCGATTTGAAGATTTTCTTTGTCGATTATGAAAGTCGTGCGGGTTGGAAAAACTCCGCTAAGAAGCAGCTGATGTATTAATTAGAATTAGTACATGCAAATCGGAATAAGTACTAAAACTTCTTTGCTTCTTTGACTATCTTTGCGACCGCAATGAAGAACATCCGAAATTTTTGCATTATCGCTCATATCGACCATGGTAAATCCACTTTGGCCGATCGACTGCTCGAATATACCAACACCATCACCAAACGTGAATCGCAGGCACAAGTCCTCGACGACATGGATTTGGAGCGCGAGCGTGGAATTACCATTAAGAGTAAGGCCATTAAAATGGAGTATGAACTCAATGGTGAGAAGTACATTCTCAACCTGATTGATACACCCGGACACGTGGATTTCTCATACGAAGTTTCGCGGTC
>Ga0209230_10001140_pt1 | contig 10619 bp, 8 predicted proteins | sample LakOntMetagenome_FD_187467 | JGI IMG/M metagenome (GOLD analysis project Ga0209230, IMG submission 187467) | Freshwater and sediment microbial communities from Lake Ontario - Sta 18 epilimnion Metagenome (SPAdes) (version 2) | ecosystem: Environmental > Aquatic > Freshwater > Lentic | place... | reverse complement strand
TGGGCACCGGCTTGTTGAGCGCGCTTAGCGATCTCGAGGATTTTTGCGCTGTTGCCCGAAAGATCCCCAACTGTAGGGTTTATCTGGGCCATGGCTACGCGAACGGCGGGCATAAGCATTAGCCTAGTAGCAGGCAAGGAAGAGGATTTTCATGGATAAGCAGCGCGATTTCGTGCTTAGAACCATTGAAGAGCGCGGCGTTAAGTTCGTGCGACTTTGGTTCACTGACGTGGCTGGAACCTTAAAGTCGGTTGCGATTGCGCCGGCTGAAGTCGAGGGTGCCTTCGCTGAAGGCTTGGGTTTCGACGGTTCCGCCATCGAGGGTCTTTCAAGAAGCTATGAAGCCGATATGCTCGCTCAGCCAGATCCTTCAACTTTCCAGATCCTGCCTTGGCGCGGAGAGATTAACCCCACCGCCAGGATGTTCTGCGACATCACGACCCCCGATGGTCAACCGGCGGCAGCTGACCCTAGAAACGTTCTTCGTCGCGCACTGGCCAAAGCAAGTGATCTTGGATTCTCCTTCTACATTCACCCCGAGATTGAGTTCTATCTTTTGAAGTCGTCCGAACTTGGTCCTGAGGGACCAATTCCGGTTGATAAGGCAGGTTACTTCGACAATGTTCCAGGTGGAACTGCTAACGACTTTAGGCGTCGGGCTGTATTCATGCTCGAGCAGCTCGGTATTTCTGTTGAGTACAGTCACCACGAAGGTGGTCCCGGTCAAAACGAGATTGACCTTCGTTACGCTGACGCTTTGACCATGGCCGATAACATCATGACTTTTAGAACCGTAATCAAGGAAGTTGCAATCGAGCAGGGCGTTTACGCGACCTTTATGCCAAAACCTTTCACCGAGCACCCGGGTTCTGGCATGCACACTCACATGTCGCTTTTCGAGGGTGACACGAATGCGTTCTACGACTCAAGCGGTCAATACCACCTCTCTAAGGTCGGAAGACAGTTCATTGCAGGTCTATTGCGTCACGCTCCTGAAATCACCGCGGTCACAAACCAGTACGTGAACTCCTACAAACGACTTTGGGGTGGCGGTGAAGCTCCAAGCTTTGTTTGCTGGGGTCACAACAACCGTTCTGCGTTGATTCGTGTTCCGCTATACAAGCCAGACAAGGGTCAATCCTCAAGAATCGAGTACCGCGCAATCGACTCCGCTGCTAACCCTTACTTGGCCTATGCTCTTTTGCTTGCTGCGGGTTTAAAGGGAATCGAGAACGAGTACGAGCTTCCGGCCGAAACAGAAGACAACGTTTGGGATCTAACCGACTCCGAGCGCCGTGCGATGGGAATTCAGCCTCTGCCACAGTCTCTTGATCACGCGATCAGAAAGCTTGAAGAGTCAGAACTTGCAGCTGAGACTCTTGGTGAGCAAGTCTTTAGCTACGTACTTGCGAACAAGCAGGCCGAGTGGTCAGCTTTCCGATCCCAAGTGACTCCTTTCGAGCTCAAGCAGAACTTCGAGACCCTCTAGAAACTCATGGCTCTCGAGCGCAACACCTCGCTCTCTGAGCTTGCAGGCTACGGTTTCATCAATCTAGACCCGGCCCTAAAAAACCTCGAGGAGCTAGTTGCGCTAATCGGAGATCGGGCTAGACCGGCATTGGCTTTTGTCGCCAAGGCGCAAAACCCAGATCAATCACTTGAGCTGTTGCTTCGACTCTCCAGAAACCACACCAGTCAACTCAAATCCTTCTGCGCGAAGGCCAACCACCTTGAAAGACTCTGTTTGATTCTGGGTTCATCCAGCGCGCTGTTTGAATTCTTGGATCGCCACGTCGAGCACTTAAGTTTGCTTGAAGGCAAGCCAAGCTTGCCAACTCTGGAGGATCACACCAGAGAACTTTTGGCTCAGGCCGACTCGGTTGCCCAAATCCGAATTGGTTATCGCAAACAGCTAACGAAAATTGCGAGCTTCGATATCGAGCAGCTCGATCCCGTTGCAGGAGTTGCCAAAGTTGCTGCTAGCCTGGCCGATCTTGCAGGGGCAACTCTGGATGCCGGGCTAAAGCTAGCTCGCCAAGAAATTTCAAATCCAGAAAACTCAGTTAGTTTTCCAGAAATAGAAGTTTCAGCGACCAGGGTCGCCGTTATTGGCATGGGAAAGTGCGGAGCGCGGGAGCTGAACTACATCTCTGACGTGGATGTGATATTTGTTGCCGAACCCTCCGGAGATATCGAATCCTCCAGAGCCATGGAGATCGCCACAAAACTTGTCACGCGAATGATGAGAATCATGGACGAGGTTGCTACTGAACCTCCGCTTTGGCAAGTGGATGCAAATCTGCGACCCGAGGGAAAATCCGGAGCACTGGTTAGATCTTTAGATTCGCACCAGAGCTACTACGAACGTTGGGCCGAGAGCTGGGAATTTCAAGCGCTCCTGAAGGCCAGGCCAATTGCTGGTGATCCGGCACTGGGTGCTGACTACATAGCTCGAATCTGGCCAAAGGTTTGGGAAAGTACCGTTCGAGAGAACTTCGTCGAATCTGTCCAAAAGATGCGACAGCGAGTCACAGACCACATCCCAGTGAGCGAAGTCGACGCCCAAATTAAACTCGGTCCCGGGGGGCTCAGGGACATTGAGTTCACAGTGCAGCTGTTGCAATTGGTGCACGGTCGAAGTGATCAGTCGATCAGAGTCAGAGACACCCTCGGTGCCCTGGAGGCACTATCAAACGGAAGCTACATCGGTCGTGACGATGCCGAACGCTTTAGCGCTCACTACCGCTTCCTAAGACTGCTGGAGCACCGGATCCAGCTTTCGGCAATGCGTCGAACCCATTTGATGCCAACAGACGAGCAAGCTAGGCGGAGCATCGCACGTGCGGTATCTCTAGAGCTAACCGCCGAGCAATTGATCAGCCGCTGGGAGAAAGTCAAACTTGAGGTTAGAGATCTTCATCAGCAATTGTTCTACAGACCACTCCTAAGTGCTGTTTCAGGGCTTAGCCAAGAAGATCTTGAGCTCACCAGTGCACAAGCTCAAGACCGCCTGGCTGCAATTGGATTCGGCGATACCAAAGGGGCGCTGGCTCACATCAGTGCACTCACAACTGGTTTATCAAGACGAGCGGCAATCCAAAGACAACTCTTGCCAGTTCTGCTGCAATGGTTTGCAGAAGGTACCGATCCAGACGCTGCCCTATTGGCGTTTAGAAGACTCAGCGAAGACCTTGGGGATTCGCACTGGTACCTTCGCATGCTTCGAGATTCTTCCGGCGCGGCAAAGCGTATGACTCAGGTTTTTTCAACGAGTCGTTTAGCCACGAGTCTATTTGAAAAGATGCCGGAGGCGGCAGCCTGGTTCGATCGGGAAGACGAGCTTGAGCCAGACACTCTCGAATCCCTCAATACACAGTTTGAGGCGATTGTCTCCAGGCACGAGGATGCTGAATTAGCGGCGGCCAGTATTCGAGCCATCAGACGTAAGGAGACCCTGAGAGTGGCTATGGGGGCAGCTCTTGGGATCATTGATCTTGAGCGCACCTCCCGGGGCCTAACCGATCTAACCGAGAGCTACCTGATTGCAATTCAGGAAATTGCAAGAAAGTTCCTAATTGAAAAACAAGGTCCGCTTTGTCACGAACTGGCAATAGTTGCTATGGGTCGCTTCGGAGGAGCTGAGCTCGGATTTGGTTCTGACGCCGATGTGATGTTCGTGTATCGAGTACTTGGGGAAGATGTCAACAAAGCTCAAGCCGAGGCCGAGATACTTGTTTCGGAAATTAGAAGACTCTCGTCAGATCAGAGTTTGGAGTTCGAGCTTGATTTGGACCTTCGACCAGAAGGCAAAAATGGCCCGATCGTGCGCTCGATCGATTCTTATGCTGCCTACTACCAGCGTTGGGCTGGCACCTGGGAGTCCCAAGCACTTCTTCGAGCAAGATTGATTTCTGGCGAGCAGGCAATTTCCTCGGCGTTTATTGAATTGATTGACCAGTACCGCTACCCAGAGGCGATTGAGCAGGCGGCCATTGTTGAGATTCGACGCATCAAGGCACGAGTAGAAGTCGAAAGACTTCCGCAGGGAGCTGACCCCAAGCGGCACCTAAAACTTGGCAGGGGTTCTATCAGCGATGTCGAATGGCTTGTACAGCTGTTTCAGTTGAAGTACGCAAGCGCAAACCCTCAAATCCAAACCCCTCACACCCTTCTGGCCCTAGAGCAAATGGAATCGTGTGGCTTGATCAATAATTCCGATGCCAGAGTATTGAAAGAGGCTTGGGTGCTATCTTCTTCAATTCGCTCAAACGCGATGTTGTATCTCAACAAAAGAACAGATGTTCTTCCATTGGATAGGCAGCAGCTTGAGGGAATTGCTAGGTTAAATGGCTATCCGCGAGGGGGAGCTAGCAGTCTTGAGCAAGACTATCTAGCTGCCACCCGTCGCGGACGCGCTGTTTTTGAGAAGCTGTTCTTCGACTAAACGCCGTAGTAAAGCTCGAACTCGTAAGGGTGAGGTCTCATTGCAAGAGGTGCAATTTCCTTCTCACGCTTGTAGTCGATCCAAGTTTCGATTAGATCTTTTGTGAACACGTCTCCTGCAAGTAGGTAGTCGTGGTCCTTCTCGAGAGCCTGAAGTACTTCTTCTAGAGTTCCTGGAACCTGAGGAATTAGCTTGGCTTCCTCTGGTGGCAACTCGTAGAGGTCCTTGTCCACTGGCTCGTGTGGCTCGATGCGGTTCTTGATTCCATCAAGTCCTGCCATCAGCATCGCTGCGAATGCTAGGTATGGGTTTGAGGATGCATCTGGAGCACGGAACTCAATTCGCTTAGCCTTCGGGTTTGTTCCGGTCATCGGAATTCGAATTGCAGCGGAGCGGTTTCCTGCCGAGTAAACCAGGTTCACTGGTGCTTCGAAGCCAGGAACTAGACGGTGGTAGGAGTTCACGCTTGGGTTAGTGAAAGCTAGCAGGCTTGGAGCGTGCTTTAGGATCCCACCGATGTACCAGCGTGCCATGTCGCTTAGGCCGCCGTAGCCAGACTCGTCATAGAACAGTGGTTTGCCGTCTTTCCAAAGCGACTGGTGAACGTGCATTCCAGAACCGTTGTCGCCAAATAGTGGCTTAGGCATGAATGTTGCGGTCTTGCCAAATGAGTGGGCAACGTTTTTCACGATGTACTTAAACTTCAGAATGTCATCGCCTGCATTTAGCAAAGTGTCGAAGCGGTAGTTGATTTCTCCTTGACCGGCAGTTCCAACTTCGTGGTGGCTGCGCTCAACTGAAAGACCGGCTGCCTCAAGCTCTAGAACAATCTGATCTCTCATATCTACATGCTGGTCAACCGGGGAAACAGGGAAGTAGCCACCCTTGTAAGGAGTCTTGTTGGCGAGGTTTCCGCCTTCTTCTTTGCGGCCGGAGTTCCAAGCAGCTTCTGAGCTGTCGATGAAATGGTAAGCGGTGTTCTGCTTGTTCTCGTATCGAACATCATCGAAGATGAAAAACTCTGCTTCTGGAGCAAAGTAGGCAGTGTCAGCTAGACCTGTGGTGTTTAGGTACGCTTGCGCCTTCTTTGCAACCTGTCGTGGGTCACGACCGTAAATCTCACCGTTTCTCGGGTTGTAGATGTCGAAGACCATAATCAGAGTCTTCTCAACGCGGAACGCGTCGAGGTAAGCGGTTGTGACGTCAGGAATCAACTGCATGTCTGATTCATGAATCGAAGCGAAACCGCGGATTGAGGAGCCATCGAATAGCTGACCATCGATAAAGAATTGTTCATCGATCATTGCAGCTGGCAGGTTGAAGTGCTGCTGAACTCCAGGGAGGTCGGTGAATCGAACATCTAGAAATTTGACGTCGTTATCCTTGATGAACTTCACGACTTCTGAGGCGGTCTTGAACATGATTGGTTCCCTTCGGTTATGTCTTGGTGAGGCTCTAAAAGCTCCGATTAGCCCTAACTCTAGCTAGAAGGATGTTTCAGAAAGTCCTTGAAATGTTTCAGGAATGTAAAACTTACATCCGGCGGCCAGGGCGCATCCGGTTTGGATCAATGCCCTTAGGGATAGGTATGTTCAGGCCAAGGCCCGCCAAGCGCTTGTTCACAACAGAGATCTCACTCCGGTTCAGGGCTTTTTTCAGCTTGTAGATGGTCTTAGTCAGAGCGTGCAGCGGGGTCGAAGTGGGGTCTTGATTCACCCAGACCACCCGAATTGTCACTCCCGGTATTGCCCTTGACACCTTGCGCTTCTCATCTTCGATCAGCTGTTTGACTCGAGCCGAATTTCCCTCGGCAATCAGGACTACCCCTGCCTTACCAACAGCCCGATAGACGGCGTCTCTGGATTTTGGGTCAACAGCTACTGGCATCTCGCTGGTTGAGTATCCGCGCTTCAGCGTTGATCCGATAACAGCCGCAACTGCTCCTGGCTGGCCAGCTATACGCGAGAAGGCAGCTTTCTCTGCTCGGCGTGACAAAACAGTTAAGGCACTTAGAAAGCTAAACAACAGCGTGGTTACAGACCAGAGAAAAACAGTAAGAGCAGAGTCGCTGAAGAAAAAGACGATTGCTAAGACACCAATTGCTAGCGGGGCGATAAAGCCAAGGGTGCCGGCCAGAACAAAGTTCTTATCGGATTTAGCGGTGAGCTTGTATACCTGCCAAAGCTGCTTAATCTTGCCTGGCTCTTTTTGAACCTTAGGTGCTTTTTCTGCCATGATTTCCTTTTTTCTTTAGGCGACGGCTTGCGCGAAGCCGTCTTTAGCTGCTGCGTCTGCCAGATGCTGAAGGTTTGCCGGAACGGGAAGGCCTTTTTTGTTCATGGACTGAGCCCAAAGGCGACCTGCTCTATAAGAGGAGCGTACTAGGGGACCGCTTAGCACTCCTAGGTAGCCAAGTGCTTCGGCTTCTTGCTTTAGCTCGGCAAACTCTTGTGGCTTTACCCAACGATTTACCGGATGGTGCTTTGGTGTTGGCCTCAGGTACTGAGTAATGGTCAAGATGTCAGTTCCAGCGTTAAACAAATCGATCATGGCCTGCGAGATCTCTTCGCGAGTCTCACCCATTCCAAGGATCAGGTTCGACTTTGTGACCATTCCCGCGTTGCGGGCTTGGGTCAATACATCTAGGGAGCGCTCATAACTAAAGGCTGGCCTGATCTCCTTGAATATCCTCGGAACGGTCTCAACGTTATGTGCAAACACTTCTGGCTTGGCATCGAAGATCTTCTGGAGTAATTCTGGTTTGCCGGAAAAATCTGGAACCAAAATCTCAACTCCGGTGCCCGGGGACTTTTTGTGAATTTGCTTGATGGTCTGGGCATAGAGCCAGGCGCCTTCATCTGGAAGATCATCTCGTGCAACACCGGTGACGGTTGCGTAGCGCAGCTCCATCTGACGAACCGAAACAGCTACTCTTCTAGGCTCGTCTGGATCAAAAGCCACTGGCTTGCCGGTATCAATCTGGCAGAAGTCGCACCGTCTGGTGCACTGGGATCCACCAATCAAAAATGTTGCTTCGCGGTCTTCCCAGCACTCATAGATGTTCGGGCATCCAGCTTCTTGGCAGACGGTGTGTAAGTTTTCTGACTTGACCAGTTTGTGCATGGCCTGGTATTCCGGGCCCATTTTGGCAACTGTTTTGATCCACTCTGGCTTGCGTTCGATAGGAACGGCCGAGTTTCTTGCCTCGATGCGGAGCATCTTCTTTGCAGGCTTAGTTCCAGGATCGGTCTGGGTCATAGCTCAACTTTAGCAATGTCTCGAAGACGAACCATTACCCGCTCAGCTGCCATAGCTGGGGTGACTAGCTTGCCGGTTAGGGCAGAAATTGTGCTGGTGCCTGCGTCTTTGATGCCGCAGGCAATGATCGTGTCGTATGGATCTAGTGAATTAGAACAGTTCAAAGCAAAACCGTGCATTGTGGTGTGATCGGCGACCCTAATGCCTATTGCGGCAATCTTTAGATGTGTTCCAGCAACCGGTGCCCAAACCCCTGATCGACCCTCAACTCTTTCGGTTTCAAGACCGAAGTCGGCGCATACATCTATCAGTACTTGCTCGAGCCAACGCACGTATCCGACCACATCAATTGGGTTAGGAAGTCTCATGATTGGATAGCCAACGAGCTGACCTGGACCGTGCCAAGTAATCTTTCCGCCTCTATCAACGTCAATAACCGCTGTGCCATCGTTCGGTCGCTCGGAATCCTCAGTGCGCTTGCCAGCGGTGTAAACACCTTCATGCTCAAGCAAAATGCAGGTATCTGGCCTAATGCCTTGCACTACTTCCTTATGGATTGTTCGCTGAAGGGCTAAACCATCAAGGTATGGCACGAAATCGGGATCAAGTCCTGCGGTTAGAAATTCCGGCACTTGTCAATTCTAAGAGTTATCCCAAGAAACAAATTCCACCATTTCGAGCATGAGATCCCTTGGGATGCTTGAAACCATGAAGCAAATCCATGAACGTGTTTTGACTGCAAAAGGGTATTACCTCGGAAAGCCAATTTCCGCACCCAGCCTGCGCGTTTACCAAGCCCAAGATCAACTCGGTTCCGAATTTCTGCTTGTCCGCGGCAAAACTTTTGGACCCAGCTGGCCAGCTATTGCAAAAGTGCTCGACGAATCACAAATCGAATATGCGCTCATTGAGGCAGGCAGAATCTGGCTAGTTGCGCCAGATCTTGAAAGACTCCGACAAATCCTTTTGGGTCTGAGCGAACTAGCAAAGCAAAGCGCTAGCGAAGAAGTTCTTATACCCGAAGTTGGCTTTGTATCTGCGGGAATCAAGAAGAGGTTTGAACTTCGCACCCTGCTTGGTCCAGTTCTGATAGCGATTCTTAGCTTGGGTCTATTTCTTGTGCCGGCAGTGGCTCCAGAGCAAACAACTTTAGAACAAACCGAACAAGCGGAGATTTCTTGTGCATTGGATCTTTCAGCTGGTGAGTTTAAGGATTGGGTAGCAGCAAGTCTTGAAGGAAGTGCAGCAACGAGCTCGGCGGAAGTGCTGGTGCAATCAGAGCTTGGAGCACTTAGGCTCGAGATTCAACAGAAACTTGGTTCGACTCAGAGCATTGTGGGCCAAGTTGAATGCGAGGATGGGCGTTCGAAAAAGTTGCACTATCGCCTTGATGCTTCCGCGAGCGGAAACTTAGTCGAAATTGGGCAGGAGCTAGATCCCTAAATTGTTTTGGAAGTTCGCTTCTTCAAGACGAGCCTTCACGTCAACTAGATACCTAGACGCGTCAGCACCGTCAACTAGACGGTGGTCGTAGCTAAGTGCCAGGTAAACCATGGATCGAATAGCAATCGACTCTTGACCGTCGCTACTGGTGATAACTACCGGGCGCTTCTGAACTACACCTGTTCCCAAAATTGCCACCTGAGGCAAAAACACTACTGGGGTGTCAAACAACGCGCCACGAGATCCAGTGTTGGTAAGGGTAAAGGTTCCACCCATCATTTCGTCTGGCTTTAGCTTGTTCTCACGAGTGCGCGAAGCCAGGTCTGCAATCTGCTGGGCAATCTGAGCCAAGCTGAGTGACGCCGCATCACGAATAACCGGAGTTAACAGACCACGGTCGGTGTCAACAGCAAAGCTGATGTTCTCGCTCGGGTGGTAATTGATGGTCTCGCCTTCGATTGAAGCGTTTAGCTTCGGGTGAGAGCGAAGAGCCTCAGCGCTTGCCAGGAAGAAAAACGGCATGAAGTTTAACTTGGTGCCTGTAGCTGCGGTGAAGCGGGCTTGGATACTCTTTCGCATCTCAGCGATTCGAGTCACGTCTACTTCAACCACGGTTGTTAGCTGAGCGGATGAAACCATTGATGCAACCGCACGTTCTGCAAGAACCTTGCGAAGTCTTGACATCGGTTCGCTAGTTCCGCGCAGTGCGCTGACAGGAGCTGGCACGTGTGCTGCGGCCGGGGCAAAAGACGTTCCAGCTGGGGCAGAAGTTGCTGCCATCACATCTTCTTTGCGGATGCGACCGCCAACTCCAGTTCCAGAAACTCGAGAAAGATCTACACCTGAATCTTGAGCAAACTTTCTAACCAACGGGGTCACGTATCCTGCATCAGTTGATGAAGCAGCAGGAACAGAGATTACCGGCGCTGCGACAACTGGAGGAGCAACGGGGGGTGCAACAACCGGAGGTGCTACAACCGGAGGTGCTACAACAACTGGTGGCGCTGCGACAACCGGAGGAGCAACAGGTGCTGCAACAACCGGCGGTGCTACTGGTGCTGGGGGAGCCTGAACTACTGGAGGAGCAACAGGTGCTGCTGCCGCTGGCGCAGCAGGTGCAGTTGAACCCGAACCTGAACCGATGATGACCAAAACCGCTCCAACTTGAACGGTCTCATCTTCTTGAACAAGGATTTGCTCGATTACCCCAGCCACTGGGGATGGAATCTCGGTGTCTACTTTGTCTGTCGATACTTCTACAAGGGGCTCGTCAACGTTGACGCTGTCGCCAACTTTCTTTAGCCAGCGGGTGACCGTTCCTTCGGTGACTGATTCACCTAGGGCTGGCAGCACTACGGATTCGCTCATTGTTTCAAACTCCTTGTTTATCTATCTAAAGTCTAGGCGTGGGCGTGCAGAGGCTTGCCGGCGAGGGCTAGGTGCGCCTCACCCATGGCTTCGTTCATGGTTGGGT
>Ga0209230_10001139_pt1 | contig 10621 bp, 12 predicted proteins | sample LakOntMetagenome_FD_187467 | JGI IMG/M metagenome (GOLD analysis project Ga0209230, IMG submission 187467) | Freshwater and sediment microbial communities from Lake Ontario - Sta 18 epilimnion Metagenome (SPAdes) (version 2) | ecosystem: Environmental > Aquatic > Freshwater > Lentic | place... | reverse complement strand
AGGAAGCACTCAACCTCAATATGGTGTTGATATATTTGGTACAACTATAAATCAATCTACATTAAGAATAACAACAAGTGACATTAATTTATTTGGTCCAGAGATTTTACTTCAATCTGGAATAGGTCCTTTTGGTAATAACGATACATATGATTATTCAATGACAATCACATCCAATCAATTCTATCTTCAACAAGTTCATAATGGTATTCCCAAAACATTAATGTACGTAAATTCAAATAATCAAGTAAGTTTCTTATCAGATAAAATAGATTATAGTCAATCTTTCCATATTAGAGGTTCAATAAATGTAACCGATGGTTATTATATTAATAATACACCTATTATTGTCTCAACCGACAATGGTGCAAATGTATTAAGTGGCACATATATTTATTTAGAACCGACTGTAGGTGTAATTGTTAATAATGAAGCCGTTGAAACTTCCAATTTATTCCATATTTTTACGAAACCCGGAAATGCAAATGCATTTATATTAGATTCACAACAAAACAATGAAGTTCAATCACATATGCGTGTTCGTATGGAAAGTGCCTTACGTAATCCAACGTATCGTACATCTATGATTAATGATACATTTAGTATTAAATATAATACAGATGTTTCTACTATTAAGATTGAGCCAAATTCAGGTGGTTATAGTACAGTACTTGAAGTGACACCCATTGGGTTTAATAATGAATTCGGAACAAATATGTATGGAAATTTACAATTAAAAGCAAGTGATGCATCGTTTTATTTAACAGAAAGTGATGGAACTCGTGGTATTAAAATGCAGAATTTTGGAAATGGTAATTTGAAAATGGATATAGGCTATAAAAATGGTATTACTGTAAGTAGTTACGGTGTAGGATATAGTTCATTATATAATCCTCGTGCATTATTTGATATAAATGGAACAACAGGATTGGCTTCTTCCAATTTATTCTGTGTGGGTTCTTTGGACTTGAATGAACCTGCGATTGTTGTGAATAATGCTGGAAATGTTGGTATTGGTACAACACAACCCATCTATCCATTACATATTGGAAATTCAAATACTTATGCCAATGGTACATATGGTGATTTCATTAGTCGTGTAGATGGAAGTATGTTTATTAAGGGTAATCTTCATATAGATGGAAGTTATGAAGTATATGGTAATCCAACGACGGCATCAGATATAAGATTAAAGAAGGATATTCTACAGATAGAGAATGCATTAGAAAAAATAGATAAAATTAGTGGATATACATTTACATTGAGGGCAAATGAGGAACGTAGTACGGGTTTAATAGCACAAGAAGTAAGAGATATATTACCAGAGGCAGTTGCGGAGCGTTCTGATGGACATTTAGGAATTACTTATGGTAATATGATGGGTTTGATTGTTGAGGCGATAAAGGAATTGAAGTTGGAAGTTGGAAGTATTAAAACTCATTTAGGAATGGTCTAATTTGTTGGATTATATGATAAGATTGAATATCAATACCTTCTATAATATTTAAATTTTCATTAATGGGATAATGCTTTAAAAAAGATAGAGCATCTTGTATAATTGATTTAGTTGTTTTTATCCATTTATTAAATTCATTTGAAGAGAGATTTATTTTACAATAGTAAATAAACATCCATTCAAAATGTTGAATTGAGCAAAATCGGTCTTTGTGAAATATGCATTCATTTTGTAAGAATTGGTTACTTAATTGATATATCATTATAAATAGTATCAGTTTTAAAAATGTAAGTAAAAAACAGCAAACTAAATAAAAATTGATTTTGCTGTATAAGTTATAATCAGGCTATAAATTCGTGTGATACAGAAGACTTTCTCAAACCACTCTCAAAGATGAACACCCCTATCTCCAAGTGCTTTCCCGAGATTAAGAAGAGGTGTGCTGCTCCTGAGAAGTACTATGGGATGCTGCGTCGGGTGATTGAGTCTTTCCCCCACCCGAAGGGTGCTTCAGTTACTTGGGCGATTCTGAACAAGGAGTGGCAGACTTGGCTGATTGACGACCTGAAGTTCAGCATTGAGGATGTTGTGATGCTTCGCCTTGTGTTCGAGCAGGTTCGCTTTGGGGTTGAAGTTCCCATTCAGGAGAAGATAATTAAGGACATTGTGGAGAAGACCCCTGTAGAGAAGACCCCTGTGGAGAAGAAGCCCGAGGTTGTGGAGAAGAAGCGCTATGAGAAGAAGCGCTATGAGAAGAAGCGCTATGAGCGCCCGCCTCAGCATGTGTGGGATTCTCTCAAGAAGGTTCAGATGAAGACCGAGGAGGCGAAGACCGAGGAGGAGATTGTCTATAAGCCTCCCCAGAATATGGTGATTGAGGAGTTCACTCAGTTCCTCAAGAAGCACGACATAAATGGTGCGACAGTCCAGTTCACGATGAACGGCTACACTGTCACGATGTATGCCAACAAAAACACTTAAACACAAAAACCTTTAAAAAAGCATCATTATGTGGGTTTCACTATTAAACAAAATTTATATTGGTACATTTGCATTTTGGCATCCAATTGAGAATGTAGTTCAAAAAGCTAAAACTTACATACCATCCTATGTAAAAGATATAATACATATTGATAAATCTGGTAATACAACGACTCTCTACAGTTCCTATATTATTTATGAATCTGTTGATAATGAATGGTATGTTAATATTGAACCTTCATTATTTATAATAAATATTTGGAATCAAGATACCTGTCAATCAGAATCCTATGCACTTTCTTCTTATCAATTAACACAAGTTTTTGGATTTATAAGTATTAAATACTTACTATGTGTCTATCCCTATTATATTGCGGAATATGTTGCAAATTATGTACAAAATGTTACAAAATCATCTATTCTTACAGTAACGCCTTATCATAATGTTTGTAAAAGTTTAAATAGATTTGATTCATCTATAAGAATCATTAATAACTTGACTGCTCGTCAATTGTGTCAATTAGCATCTTATGTTACATTTATTAAAGAACCCATTGAGGAATGTTCGGCTACAATCATTTATTCTAATTTAAGCGAGACAATAGTAAAAAATGATGATTTATTATTTCCGATAGATTAGATTTTTTCGCCATAATAGAGAAGGGCTTCTTTTGCGGAATTATTCTCGGCTTCTTTTTTTGTTGAACCAATACCTTTACCAAGTATCATATTAGATTTATCTTTTACACAATATGTAAATTGTTTAACATTTTGGAGTGTATATACGGATAGTTCATAGAAACGAGGACTATCTTGAAATGTATGTGTCATATAACGAACGAGCATATCTTTATAATGAGTCTTTTGTGCTATTAAATCAGCAAAGTCTAAGTGAGTTTCAATAATATGGACTATCCATTGTTCTACTATATAGAATCCAATACCACTTAGAGGCATAAATTGTATTTTGAGAGGAACAGTTGTTTCTTGAAAATCCATATAAATAGCACCTAAGAATGCTTCAAACATATCTTCCATAATTTTGTAATTATTGCGTCCAGATGCTTCTTCAACTTGTTTGCTTAAAATAGCAAATTTGGGAAAACCAATTAAACCAGATAGATAACCGAGCATTTTACCATTTACAATTTTGGTTCTAAGCCGAGATAGAAATCCTTCGGGTTGGTCTGGATATCTTTCATAGAGATATCTTGCAATCACCATTCCAAGAATAGCATCTCCGAGAAATTCTAAACGTTCGTAACTCATTTCTTGAAGTGGGATACAATTTTCAGGACATCTTTCATTACCTGATTGAAAGTCTTCATTTTTCATAGTACAGTAGGATTTATGAATGAATGCATTACGATAGAGATTTAGATTATTAAATTTAACATTTTTGAGTCCATTATCATCAAATAGTTTCCGAAGGTCATTGGCTTCAAGTAAAATATTGGATGGATTATATGGAAGGTCATCTTTTGCAATATCAGAGGTCTTATTATGAATATTAGCAATACGGTTCATTATGGTATATAATAAAGATATATGTTGTTAAATCAATTTTTATAAATGGATTGTTAAATCAATTTTTATAAATGGATTCAAAGGTCATATTCTAAGTCACTTATTTCTTCATGATATTTGATACGTTCTGCGAGTTCAATTTTATCTAATGCACGAATTACTTGTTCTGTTTTACGAATTTCCTTGTTTAAATCTTCTATAATATCAATTACATATCTTGTTTTTTCGTGAGTTATTCCATAGACTCTTTGTTGTCTATCACAATAACGAATCATAGTGCTACGACGTTTATCAAGAGTATGAAATTTAGTCCATGCTTTAGAAGAAAGCATATTTCTATTATAATAGAGCATTTCTTTTTAAGTAAAGTTAAAAATTGACTTTATTAACGAAAAATATTTAATAATGGTAAGAATATGTTTTCACCCAGATTGTAAAACAAGACCAGTTTATAATTATGAAGGAGAAACAAAAGGTTTATATTGTGTGAGTCATAAAAAAGATGGGATGATTGATATCAAACACAAAACGTGCATTCATCCAGATTGTAAAACACAACCATATTATAATTACGAAGGAGAAACAAAAACCTTATATTGTGCGAGTCATAAAAAAAATGGGATGATTAATGTTAAAGATAAAACGTGTATTCATCCAGATTGTAAAACAAGACCACATTATAATTATGAAGGAGAAACAAAAACCTTATATTGTGCGAGTCATAAAAAAGATGGGATGATTAATGTTAAAGATAAAACGTGCATTCATCCAGATTGTAAAATAAGACCATATTATAATTATGAAGGAGAAACAAAAAGTTTATATTGTGTGAGTCATAAAAAAGATGGGATGATTGATATCAAACACAAAACGTGTATTCATCCAGATTGTAAAACACAACCACATTATAATTATGAAGGAGAAACAAAAAGTTTATATTGTGTGAGTCATAAAAAAGATGGGATGATTGATATCAAACACAAAACGTGTATTCATCCAGATTGTAAAACAAGACCACATTATAATTATGAAGGAGAAACAAAAGGTTTATATTGTGTGAGTCATAAAAAAGATGGGATGATTAATGTTATAAGTAAAACGTGTATTCATCCAGATTGTAAAACAAGACCACATTATAATTATGAAGGAGAAACAAAAGGTTTATATTGTGTGAGTCATAAAAAAGATGGGATGATTGATATCAAAAACAAAACGTGCATTCATCCAGATTGTAAAACACAACCAGCTTATAATTATGAAGGAGAAACAAAAGGTTTATATTGTGTGAGTCATAAAAAAGATGGGATGATTAATGTTAAAGATAAAACGTGTCATAGTGAATGGTGTAATACATTAGTTACAAATAAATATGATGGATATTGTGTTTATTGTTATATGAATATTTTTCCAGATAAACCAATATTACGAAATTATAAAACAAAAGAATATTCAGTTATAGAATATATTAAAGAGACTTATCCAGAATTAGATTGGATATATGATAAAAAAATTAGCGGTGGTTGTTCTAAAAGAAGACCAGATGCATATATTGATTTAGGATATCAAGTAATAATTATGGAAGTTGATGAAAATCAACATATTAATTATGATTGTAGTTGTGAGAATAAAAGAATAATGGAATTATCTCAAGATTTACAACATAGACCCATTATATTCATAAGGTTCAATCCAGATGAATATATTAAAAATAACAAAACGATAACTTCTTGCTGGGGAATAAATGGAAATGGTATTTGTAATATTAAAAAAAATAAAAAAACCGAATGGAATGAACGATTAAATACTCTTAACAATCAAATAAATTATTGGATAAACCCAACAAACCGAACCAATAAGACAGTAGAAGTAATTCAATTATTTTACGATGATGAGTTTAATAACGAATAATTAAAACCCAGTATTAACATTAGAAAATGTTTCTTCGGAAACCATTTTTGCATACTAAGAGAATACCTTCTACTATTGGTAGGGCGAGGAGCATGGGTAAGAAAACCCGTTATCGCGCGAGTGAAATATATGATGATAGTGATGAATATATATTTAGTTCTTCTTTCCCATACGATGAATCTGTAAGCGGAATGTCACCTCCTATCTCACGCACCTCATTCACCCCTGTAAATTCCTATGTAAAAGAATGGAAAGCCGCACCTGTTATGAAGGCACGGAATCCAGTTCAAGAAAAATATATAAAACTACTTGATACAGCAAACCCATCCATTGTTATAGCTTATGGTTCTGCAGGTACAGGCAAAACACTAATACCAAATTCAATTGGAATACAAAAATTAATGGAAGGAAAAGTAAATAAACTAATTATTACAAGACCCGTTGTAACAGAAGGTCCAGACCAAATTGGTTATTTACCTGGAACATTAGAACAAAAGATGGACCCGTGGATGAGACCCATATATGATGTATTTTACAAAGCAATGAGTCCTCAACAAGTTCAAAATTGCATAGCCAAACAACAAATAGAAATTTGTCCCTTAGCATTTATGAGAGGTCGTACATTTGAAAATACTTGGATTTGTGCAGATGAAATGCAAAATAGCACACCCAATCAAATGTTGATGTTACTAACACGGCTTGGAAATAATAGTAAATTAATTATTAATGGTGACCCTGCTCAACACGATAGAGGTTATGACCAAAATGGTCTCGTTGATTTACTAAAAAGAGTTCAAGGTAAAGAACTGGATGATATTAAAGTGGTTCAATTTACAGATGAACACATTGAACGTCATCCGACTATAAAAACAATATTGAAACTATACAAAGATAATTAAATGGGCTAACGCATTAAATAATAATTAAATGGCTACCACGTTAAATGGACGTTGTGATGGGTTTGAATTGTTGGAATACCCTTTCGTGAAAAGGTTCTTTTTGTAGTTGATACAGGTACTTGTTTTACTTTTTTAGGTAAATCCTTTCTTTGATTCATAAAGGTTGCCATTTCTTGTTCTATAGTATTCAAATTTTCCAACATATATTCTAACACGTGATTCTCAAAAATCCATCTAAAAAAATTCAATTGTCCGACAGTCGTTTCAATTACTTGCAAAGGTTGGTGTTTTATAATAAATGATATACGTTCGTGACGACGGAAAGGGTCAAATAATAGTTTTGTATAACTTTTTAATTGAGCCCGATAATCTACGTATAAATTGAATTTAAAAATATCTTTATCTGGTTGATATTGATAAAACAATGCGTCTTTTTTAATAGTAAGCCAGTAAGTAATATTTTGTTTTTTTGCATAATGTGTTACAAACCAGTCTAATATACGAAGACTTATAGGCGAACTTCCGTCTAAAATACTTTTTAATTGTTGAGCATCGGATAAATGGTTATGATAATAATTAGTTAGCGATGTTAATAGTAATGAACGATGTGGTCCTTTCGATGCACTCATATTAAAACAGTTAATAGAACGAAACCTTAAATGGTGCGTTTTACCTTTTAGAATAGTTTTTAGATAGAATAAAGGGTATAAAAAAGTATATTTAATCTAATAAGCACCGCCGATTTCAAGTGGTCTATGGTTTCCTGGGTCACTGGGGGTAATGGTGGGTATATTCCAAGGAGACACAGGTACTTGAGGATTGGGAGGTTCACTACGAATTTGTAGATTGGCATTACGTAGAGATTGACCGACTGTATCAATACCGACATGGTAGCCGGCAGTTAGGAAGTTTTGGTCCATTACATCACCTTGACCGGCGGGGTTTACTTGAGCCCAGATGCTATTTGCGGCATCTTTGGGTAGAAGGTCAGCACCCTTTAATTGATCGCGGGGATAGCAACCAACGGCTTCAATACGAGGAGAATCGCCATTTCCAACAGGTCCTGGTAATTCGTTTCCGTAGGGGTCGGAAGGAGCATATGCGCCACCAGCACCTTCGGCAGCACCTACATTTGCAGAACGGTTAGAGATATCAGCAACGGATTGAGAATACTTGTATTCAGGGACACCACCAGTATTTGCAGGTGCAGATGGACCAGCACTTGGGTTGGGTGCGGCATATGCATCAGCGAATTTTTCAATAGATTTTCCATTTACAGCTGAAGCCTTTTTGTTATAAGTGAAAAATACAATGAATAATAAAAGAGCAACAAGGATTACCGATAAAGCGACCATGGATATTTTTTGCATCCCGATTTTACGTTCTATATTCATTCACAGATAAAAAAGACGTACGGAGACCTTCGTATTCCAGACAATATTGTCCCAATATTTCTAAAGTTGAATTCCAATGTTCGTCAGTGTTATCACATTTTTTTGCATCGTTTAAACACCCTTCTATTTTTGTCTGTAATTTATTCAATGCGTCAATATCCTCTTGAATCTTATTTGATGTTTCTTGTACCCTTTTACTCCAAAAGGTCTCTAATTCATCTCTTTCTATTATAACCTCATCCTCTTCATCATCTTGAAGTATAATCTCATCTACAAACCATACAATTCCACAAGATTTTGCATAATAACGAAGAGCCCGTGGAATTAACCGCACAGATATCGTTTGTTGTAACAAATTATGTGCGTCCATTAGTTCCGTAAAATTATGGTAAGACTCATTACCATAAAGTATCTTGGATGGACTTGATGAATAAGGAATGATTAAAGTCATATGACAAGGATGTCGAATGGATGGTTTAAAATAATCACAGATGACTACTTCCGACAAACCATTCTGAAACCAAGTATCATTATTTGCAATGGCTAATTGAAGTGTCTGTTCGTCTATCTGTTTTATTTTTTCAAGAGAATCCTCACTCAAAAATAACGTGATTGCTATTCCTTTTTCATTTGGTAATTTTTGTGTATGGACACAAGTTCCAAATATATTGATTTTTGTTTTAATAAAATGAACGTGAAACCCTTGTTTAGATGTTCGCGATATGGGTTTGCCTGTCGGTTGAATAACAATCATGCTTTTCCCCTTATAATGTAGAAAAGAACAAATGACAACTCAAATGAACGAAGAACAACCTTGGTGGGCTATGTTTGGAACTATGATTAAATCTGAATTGGAAAAACCTCAATTACAGCGCGATGTTATCCATCCAATCTTAAATATTCTTCTTAAACAACTCGTGCCATATATTGCATTATTCTTAGGATTTTTAGCTATTATTAACTTCTTTGTAACAATGTTAGCCATTGGATTAATATTCTATTTTACAAACAAAAAATAAACCCAAAATTTTGGGCTTTAGCTTAATGTCTCTTTATTTCATTGAACGAAATGTTATTGAAACACGAGTTTCTCTTTTTACTCTTTTATCTTGAATTATATCGCTTTTACGCATTGGAATAGAATGAGTCCAGTTAAAACGACTTTCACCAGTCAAGACATAAGCACTTCTGGTTGGCAAGATAATAGAATATTTTTCATTTGTTTGTTTTTTCTCAAAGTCCATTTGGCAAGTACTTCCCAAAGAAATGGTTATTACCCAATCGCCGAATTGTTTTGGGTCATCAATGTGAGCTCTAATTCCTTGACCTGCTGTATATTCATTCACAATTAATTGCAATTTACAATTGCTATCTAACCCACTAAGTTTTGCAATTTTTTCAAATAGAGATTGAGCCCATTCTGGAATGGTTTTTACTTGGTTCAATTCAACTGTTGAACCAAATTTGTAATTATAACGATACCCATAATGCTGAACTCGGCGGCTCAAAGAGGTATCCCATTCATTTTCATAAATTACACGAAGTAATTCCTGTTCTTGAGCTGGAGTGATTATATCTTTGAATGATATTAATCCTTGAGGAATCGCCATCTTTAATGTAGTTGAGTTTAATACTCTATTTCAATTTTTACTGTTATTTAGAATATTATTATATAAATATATTAAGTGTAAAAAAAATATATTGAAAATATAGCAAATGGTTCAACATAAAGCCAAGAAGGTGACTTCTAAAAGTTTAGCCGCAAAGGTAAACGCAATCTATGCAACACTTGCCAAATATTCCAACAAAAGAAAGGTACGTCGTGGCGGTGGTGAGGAATTAGATGCAGCCAGAGCAGCAGTTGTGGCAGCTCAAGCAAGAGTTGATGCAGCTCAAGCAGCAGTTAATGAAGCTCAAAGAAGAGTTGATGCAGCTCAAGCAGCAGTTAATGCTCTTACTACAACATCCGACGCAACAGTCACAGGTGGCAAAGCACGCAAACATAAAACACGTAAACACCGTGGTGGTGATGGTGAAGAACTTCAAGCAGCTCAAGCTGAACTTCAAGCAGCTCAAGCTGAACTTCAAGCAGCTCAAGCTGAACTTCAAGCAGCTCAAGCTGAAGTTGAAAGATTAGAAACAGAAGAACTTGAAAGAGAACTTGCATCTGATGAAGAAGCAGCCTCAATGGAAGGCGGCAAACGTCGCAAAACACGTAAACACCGTGGTGGAAATGAAGGTGATGAAGAAGCAGCCTCAATGGAAGGCGGCAAACGTCGCAAAACACGTAAACACCGTGGTGGAAATGAAGGTGATGAAGAAGCAGCCCCAATGGAAGGCGGCAAACGTCGCAAAACACGTAAACACCGTGGTGGAAATGAAGGTGATGAAGAAGCAGCCCCAATGGAAGGCGGCAAACGTCGCAAAACACGTAAACACCGTGGTGGAAATGAAGG
>Ga0209230_10001134_pt1 | contig 10633 bp, 11 predicted proteins | sample LakOntMetagenome_FD_187467 | JGI IMG/M metagenome (GOLD analysis project Ga0209230, IMG submission 187467) | Freshwater and sediment microbial communities from Lake Ontario - Sta 18 epilimnion Metagenome (SPAdes) (version 2) | ecosystem: Environmental > Aquatic > Freshwater > Lentic | place... | reverse complement strand
TTTCAACTTCTTCTGGAAAAAGCGCGGTGTCTAATTCCATATTCATCAGTAATTCGGCTTGAATTTTAAATTCTTCTTCACGAGGAGTAATAAAACTGATTGCTGATCCTGTGGCATCGGCACGACCAGTTCGCCCAATACGGTGCATGTATAATTCTGGAAACTCAGGGACTTCAAAGTTAATAACGTGTGAGATATTGGAAATATCCAAACCCCTCGCCATAATATCCGTTGTGATGATACCTCTAAGATTGCCTTCCTGAAAAGCAGCCATCGTACTTAAACGGTAATTTTGAGATTTATTGGAGTGAATTACCCCAAATTGGCCCTCAAAATCTTCTTCAATACGTTGATGAAGCATATCGGAGATCTTTTTATTGTTGACAAAAACCAAAACACGTTCCATACTTTCGTCGGTTTGTAACAAGTGTGTCAACAGATTGACTTTGGTATTGAAATTCGGAACGTTATAAGTTATTTGAGTAATATTTTCTAAAGGTGTACCAGAAGCTGCAAGGGTAACTTCTTCAGGAAAATCGAAAAAGTCATTCAAAATAGCATCTACTTCATCAGTCATCGTAGCCGAAAACAAGATGTTCTGGCGTTTGGTTCTCGACATCATCGCCAAGATGGAAGTCAGTTGCACCCGGAATCCTAAATTCAGCATTTCGTCAAACTCGTCGATTACTAATTTTTGAGTTTCATCAAAACGAATTACGCTATCAAGTGCCAAATCCATTACCCGTCCTGGTGTTCCCACCAAAATATCGATACCTTCGTAAACCGATTTTTTTTGGGTATTGATATTCACGCCACCAAATATGCCGAGTGTTTTAACCGACATGTATTTGGTTAGTTTCTCAATCTCGTCTACCACTTGAACGACCAATTCACGGGTAGGAACAAGGATAACAATTTTTGGAGTATTGGTAGGTGTAAATTTATACAACTTCAACAAGGGCAATAGGTAAGCTAGTGTTTTACCGGTTCCTGTTTGTGCAATTCCCATCATATCGCGTCCCGACATAATCACAGAAAAAGATTTTTCCTGGATAGGAGTTGGGGTCACAAATCCTAAATCGTCGATTGCTTTTTGTACTGATTTTGGAAGATTGAATTGCTCGAAAGTGGTCATAAAACGTCTATTTTGTGCAAAGGTACACTAAATTGACGGTTAGATGGTTAGATTTATCGACGTTTCGATCTGTCGAACGAATGAAAAATCAATTAGAAATCGCTAAAAACCTTCAAAAACCCCTAATCCAAATAAGGCGAAATCGTATTTTACAGGATCGATCGGGTCTAATTCTCGGAGTTTGAGATCCAATTCGTGTACCGCTTTGCCGTCGTTTTGTTTTCGGTTCAGTAATCCCAATTGCCGAGCCACATTACCCGAATGCACATCTAAAGGACAAGATAATTTGGAAGGCGCAATGTTTTTCCAAATTCCTAAATCAACGCCTTTCTGATCTTGTCGACAATTCCACCTGAGCCACATGTTGATTCGTTTACTGGAGGAATTCTTACTGGGATCTGAAATGTGTTTTTGGGTTCTGCTGAAGTGGTCTATTTCAAAAAATACTTTTTTAAATTCCGTTATTGCCTGCTGCATGGAATCAGGTTCTTGGTGTTTGTTAAAAATAGATTCCAGTCCCCCGTGCTGATGATAAATATGCTTTAGGCTTTTGATAAATCCAACGAAATCCTGCCCGTTAAAGGTGCGGTGCACAAAAGATTCTAGTCGTTCTAAATCAGTTTTAGTATGCGACATCACAAAATCGTAAGGCGTATTTCCCATCAAATCCATCATGCGATGTGCATTTTTGATAATCATTTTGCGGTTGCCCCAAGCGATGGTGGCACTTAGAAAACCAGCAATTTCTATATCTTCTTTTTGAGTATATAAGTGTGGAATTTGCACAGGATCGCTTTCGATAAATTTGGGATGGTTGTACAAATCCACTTTTTCGTCAAGAAAGGATTTAAGCTCGGATGGATGCATAGTTGGTTTTCAAATAGTAAGGATTGGGTCGATTGGCAAAAAAGCGACAGAGAACTGAATTTTCAAGGTAAGCTTAGCCCAGATAGCAACGGTATCCTTTTGCTGCTTTCTTTAAGCAGCAAAAGATACAAGTGTATAGCTGGAATAGCTTCTAATTGCTAATCAAACCATCCACCATGACTAATTTTCTATCGGCCATATTGGCTAACTCTTCGTTATGGGTTACAATCACAAAGGTTTGTCCGAATTCATCCCGTAATTTAAAAAACAATTGGTGCAGGTTCTCAGCCGAAGCGGTGTCTAAATTCCCCGAAGGTTCATCGGCAAAGATAATTGCGGGCTTGTTAATCAAAGCCCTGGCGACGGCTACGCGTTGTTGTTCTCCGCCAGAAAGTTCGTTTGGTTTGTGGTTGATACGGTGTGAAAGGCCAAGGTAATCGAGTAATTTTTTGGCTTCTATTTCTGTTTCGGCTTTCGATTTATGGGCAATAAAAGCGGGAATGCACACATTTTCTAAAGCCGTAAATTCAGGTAATAATTGATGAAACTGGAAGATAAAACCCAAATTCAGGTTTCTGAATTGGGATAGGGTTTTGTCGTTCATCGTTAGAATATCCTGATTGTTGATTAGCAATTCAATTCCATTTTCCACCGTGGGTTTGTCTAAAGTGCCTAGAATTTGCAATAAGGTTGTTTTTCCCGCACCCGAAGCGCCTACGATAGAAACAATTTCGCCTTTTTGAATGTGTAAATCTACACCTTTGAGCACCTGAAGTTGATCGTAGTATTTATGGATATTTCTTGCGTGGATCATTTTTGAAACAGTTTTCGCAAAGGAACAAAGATTTTGAGGATTATTAAATGGATAGCTTATAAATTTCATCAGACAAAGTATAAACTTTAGTTAATAAAAAACGGCAGTTATTGATTATTGGATAATTTTGGGGAAATTTTTCCTCATGAAAAAAATAATTGGATTGGTATTGGCTTTGTTTTCTTTTTCCTGTCAATCAAAAGATAAAGCAGTTGTTTTACCACAAATTAAAGAACCTATTAAAATGAATCAAAAAGATACAATGGAAGTCGCGACATTTGCTGGCGGCTGTTTTTGGTGTACAGAGGCCGTTTTTTTAGAATTAAATGGAGTGAAAAGAGTAGTTTCAGGATATATTGGTGGAAAAACCGTAAATCCAACCTATGCTGAGATTTGTAAAGGTGATACAGGTCACGCGGAAGCCATTGCCATTACATTTGATCCCCATAAAATTAGCTATGGCACATTATTAGAAATCTTTTTTGCCACGCATGATCCTACCACTTTAAACCAACAAGGGAATGATATTGGCACGCAATACCGCAGTGAAATTTTTTATCACAATGAGGCTCAGAAGCAACTTTCAAAAGCGTATATTGATTTGATGACTCATGAAAATACATTTGGAAGCCCCATCGTGACGAAGATTTCGCCAGCTTCAAAATTCTATGAGGCCGAAGCGTATCACCAAAATTATTACAACCAGAACAAAACACAAGGCTATTGCAGCTATGTGATTACCCCAAAAATTGAAAAATTGAAGAAAAGGTATAAAGAGAAGCTCAAAAAATAAATTGCGGCGATTCAATTTTCTGTTTTTTGATAAAATAAGTAATGAGTACGGTTTGATATTGTATTTTAAAAACCGATAACAATTTTTAGACTTTTTACTTTAAGACTTTTAAACTTTCGACTTTCTTAGATATGGAAAGTTTTCGCTTTAGTCTTTAAATAATAAACCCAATCCCATGCGTTTGAGCATTTTTTTTTCGAACGCCCAAAAGAATTTAAACTCTCCAAAAACAAAACCGATAACTACTAAAAGCACTTGGTATATCGGAAAAATTAAGATCAGTCGGATAGGGGTGAACCACAGTCCTAAATCTGCCTTGGTAATGCCCAATCCAAAACAAAATGGTTTGGAAAGCCAAGCCGAAGCAGAACCCGTAAGGGCAAAAACGATAAAGATCATGGTCAGTTGGAAATTGGATGCAATCCCCCAACGTTGTTTTAGCTTTTCCATCTTGTTAGTATATAAGATTTACAAATGTAGCAACATTATCGTATTGGAACATAACCGTCAAGTTTTTGTTTGTACTTGTTTTGAAAATAAGGTTTCCTAAATTTATGAAAATATACAATAAAACCCTTGGTTTTGAGTATAAAAAAAGCCATTTACAGTAGTAAATGGCTTTTTGGAAGGGTATTGTTTTTTATTTGGTGTCTGATTTCAGTAAACTGATAATTTGTTCGGCTAATTCTGTTCCAATGCGATCCTGAGCTTCGAGTGTTGCTGCTCCAATATGTGGGGTCAATGAAATTTTTGGGTGCATCAAAATTTGAATTTCTGGCGTTGGTTCATTTTCAAAAACATCCAATCCGGCAAATAATACTTTACCATTGTCTATAGCCTCAATAAGCGCTACTTCATCAATTACGCCACCACGGGCACAATTGACAATCCCAACGTCGTTTTTCATTGCTTCAAATTCCGATTTTCCAATCACATAACCTTCTTGAGCTGGAACGTGAAGCGTAATAAAATCAGCATGGGTAAAAATGTCTTCGATCGGTTCTGTTTCAATCTCCACATTTATAAACTGTCCGTTGTAAAAATCAACTTTGATGTCGGCTTTTCCAACAAATTTATCCGAAGCAATAATTTTCATTCCCAATCCCAAACCAATGCGCGCTACTTCTCTTCCAATACGTCCAAAACCGATAATTCCAAGGGTTTTGCCACGAAGTTCAATTCCATTAGCGTAGGCTTTTTTCAATCCATCAAAGTTGGTGTCGCCTTCTAAAGGCATGTTTCTATTGGCATCGTGCAAAAAACGAACGCCAGAGAACAAATGCGCAAAAACCAATTCCGCTACCGATTCTGATGAAGAAGCAGGCGTATTTATAACGTGTTTTCCGTTGGCTCGTGCATAATCCACATCGATATTGTCCATTCCAACACCACCACGTCCAATTACTTTTAGACTCGGGCAATTATCAATAATATCCTGACGCACTTTGGTCGCACTTCGCACCAATAAGACACTAACATTATGGGTATTGATATAGTTGATGACTTGTTCTTGTGCAACTTTGGTTGTTATCACTTCAAATCCGCCTTTTTCTAAAGCTAAAATCCCACTTTTAGAAATTCCGTCATTGGCTAATACTTTCATTTTTTTATTGTTTTAAAATTTAACAGATTAAAGAATAAAACTTCAATCATTAGTTTTTTTAGAAGCTATTTCCCGCTATCCGTTGCAATCTTTTTGTTCTTAAAGAAATAACAAAAAGGATTTTCACTTCTATCGGGGCTATTGCATTCGGGATGGTATTATACTTTGGTTTCCAAATCCTTCATTACGGCTACCAAAACCTGCACACTCTCCAAAGGCAAAGCATTGTACATAGAAGCACGGTATCCGCCAACAGAACGATGACCGGCTAATCCTGAAATACCTGCTGCTTTCCAAAGCGCATCAAATGTTTCCGCGTGGGCTTCATTTTGTAATAAGAAACAAGCATTCATCGAGGAGCGGTCTTCTATATTGGCAGTGCCTTTAAATAAAGGATTTCGGTCAATTTCGGCATACAATAAATCTGCTTTTGCTTGGTTTATTTTCTCAATGGCAGGAATACCTCCTATTTTTTTTAACCATTGCAATGTCAGTAAACAGGCATACACCGGAAAAACTGCAGGGGTATTATACATGCTTTCTGCCTTAATGTGTTTTTGGTAATCCAAAATACTTGGAATCGCTCTTCCTGTTTTTCCTAATATTTCGTCCTTTACGACTATAAGAGTAGTTCCAGCAGGACCCATGTTTTTTTGCGCTCCCGCATAAATCAAATCAAATTTGGAGAAATCCAATTGACGGGAAAAGATATCCGAACTCATATCGCAAACCATTGGAATAGCGAGTTCTGGAAAAGCCTTCATTTGCGTACCAAAAATCGTATTGTTGCTGGTGCAATGAAAATAATTGGCTTCTTGAGGAACGGTATAATGCTTTGGAATATAATTGTAATTTTCGTCTTTAGAAGAAGCTGCCACAAGTGTTTCTCCAAATAATTGGGCTTCTTTAATTGCATTATTCGCCCAAGTTCCAGTATCTAGATAAGCTGCTTTTCCGTTTTCCTTCATTAAGTTGTAAGGCACCATTAAGAATTCTAAACTCGCTCCACCTTGAAGAAATAGCGCTTGATAACCTTTGCCTTGTAATCCTAAAAGTTCTAAAACCAAGGCTCTGGCTTCGTCCATAACGGCAACAAAGTCTTTACTGCGGTGTGAAATTTCTAAAAGAGACAACCCAGAATGTTTAAAATCGAGGATGGCTTGTGCCGATTTTTCGATGACTTCTTGCGGTAAAATACAAGGACCTGCACTGTAGTTGTGTTTTTTCATTGTGGCTGTTTCTTTCAAAAGAATTAAGCGGTAAATTTCTAAAATAAAACTTAAAACAACAGACTAGTTTTGGTTTTAGTTTTTAATAATTATTAACAATTCTAATCCATGGAGGTGGCACTGCTAATTCTTACGATTGATACCTTCTAAATGACAAAAATCCGGTGCTCCTGAAACATAAAAAATCATAATCCAAACACCAGAACCTAATAGAGGAGCTTTTGAAGTTAGCAATTACTAAAAAGGTTAAACTTATAGCTCCTTGACTATCATTTAGGCGGTTATTTACTACTAATATTTATACATTTGTAGCGCTTAAATTTATATAACCCCAAACCACCTTTTTTGGTGTTTAGTCGCTGCTTAATAGCGGGTATATACAAGTTGTGCGTCATTTTATCAGAACGAACTGAAAATGAAAAATAACATTATGAATAGAATATAAATAGCATACTTCTTAATTTTCGCTGGATTCATAATGTACAAATTTCCACCAAAAAATATTAACTCACTTTATGGCAATAGAACTTCAAGTAAAATCAAGAAAAATGGGATTTTGCTCAAAACTATTCTTTGGAGCTATGTGCTCCGAATCAAGTTCAATGCAGGCAGACAGTTTTAGTTTCCAAAATCGTCAACTTCTTTTAGATGCAAAACGTTATACAATTAATAATACTTAAAAAACACAAAATTGAATAGAAAAGAAAGAAGAATTTACGAAAGAGAACAGGCAAAAAAGACTAAACGAAAAATTGATTGGAAAAAAGTTTCTAAATCATTCATAGAATTGATCACTATTGGTTTTGCTTTTGCAATTATCATTTTTTGCTTTACTTACTATGTTGTTACTAATCAAAACAATATACGTAAATCTGTTGCAGAAAAACCACAAACAAATTCAGCTAAAGTAACAGATATTTCCGGAAAGGTGCGTTCAGCAAGTTATGAATATATTGTAAATGGTAAAAAATATGAAAATTCGACTTTCCATTCATTTGAAGGAAATATAGGTGATGAAATTTGTATTGAATATTCATCAATAAATCCTAATGATAGTATTTATTGCAATGAACAAGAAGCTGAAACTGTAAAAGATGATGTGTTTATATTTTCAATAAAAATTTTTGGAATAATGATTTTATTTTCAATCACTTTAATATTCATTCAACTATTAATTGGTAATAAAAAATTCATGAGTGAATTAACTAGCCGAAAATAAATACTACCGCTAGCAGCTAGAGTTTCTTTGCGTGCGCAGCACGAAATGCGATTCAACGAACACCAGAAAATAATTGTAGTGCGTTAAATCGATTTTTCCATTCATTAATATCAAGGAATTATCATAAAGCATTAGACTATTCTCAATTATAGCAAACCGTTATTCAATTTCCAATAAAAAAGCAATCGTATCTACGTTATCTGCATAATCCCATAATTTTGGTTTTTGTGTCTCCCCAAAAGGCACACTGTTTTCTATTAAATCATTAGAAACCACGCATTGGATGTGATCACTCTCAGCAGTCAAGCGTGTTTTTAGATCCTCTAAATGGTCATAATATTCATAAAAAACACTTGAAATAGGGGAGGCGTAGCTCTTGTCTTCTTTGATGACTAAAAATTCGTTATCCAATAATTCAAAATTGCTCATCAGGAATACCGCCTTGTTGTAGTCGTAATTATTGGCATACTTTTCATATTTGATTACATCTTGATAAGGAAACACCCCGTTAAAAAACAAATCAAAATGGTATCCCTTTGGGATGAAAATCTTAGAAACATTTCTACATCCCAAACCAAAATATCTAAAAATGTCTTCGCCCAAAGCAATCATCTGTTCTTTGCTTTCTTGTCCGTTTAGAACTGCAACCGAATTCCTGCTTTTGCGAATGATTGATGGTTTGTCTTTGAAATAATATTCGAAATACCGAGCCGTATTATTGCTTCCGGTGGCAATTACCGCATCAAAATGTTCTAATTTTCCTTCTGTAAAAGTAATTTTGGAGGCTAGTTCAGGATTTATAGTTATACAATATTTTGCCAAAAAGGGTAATAGATGCTGGTCATTAGATGAGGTTTTTACCAAGACACGATTTCCCGAAATCAATACCGACAGAAAATCGTGAAAGCCAACCAAGGGGATGTTTCCAGCGAGAATTAAACCAACAGTTTTTGAATTTTGTTCTTTGAAATCATAAGCAGACAACCATTGGTTTAAATTTTCTTCCGTCAAGGCCGATGCCCAAGATTGTATAGAAAAATAGACTTGTTCGGGGGTATACCAACCATTATGGGATTGGGAGAGTTGTATTAAATCCAAGAAAGCATCAAAATACAAATCGTTATGTAAAACGTGTTTCTTTTTGATGCTTTCTTTTTCAGAAAATTGAGATAAGAATTTTCCCAGTTCAATGAAAATATTTTTTTTTTGCTCTAAAGTCATATTGATTTGCTTATGAATAGTTTTGGATGTAATTTTGAACAAAATTAAGGTTTATATTAAAATAAATAGCTATGGCAATCATAATAACAGATGAATGTATCAATTGCGGCGCTTGTGAGCCAGAATGTCCAAATACTGCAATATATGAAGGAGCAGACGATTGGAGATACAAAGACGGAACTAAACTAAGCGGAAAAATAATATTACCTGACGGCACTGAAGTCGATTCCGATGCTGCCCAAACCCCAATTTCAGACGATATTTACTATATTGTTCCGGGGAAATGTACGGAATGTAAAGGATTTCACGACGAACCACAGTGTGCCGCCGTTTGCCCAGTGGACTGTTGTATTCCAGACGACAATCATGTAGAAAGCGAAGAAACGCTCTTGAATAGACAAGCTTTTTTGCATAACGAATAGATCAAAATCCTTGATACACTTCAAAATCCTGAATGTTATTCAGGATTTTTGTTGTTTAATTAATTCCTCATTGCAGGTCATAAAACCAAGTTATAAAAAACAATTTCAATCGTGCTCTAAAAGATATAAACCTTATATTTGCACACTTTTAAAATAAACAGACTATAATGAAAGCAGGAATTGTAGGATTACCGAATGTTGGAAAATCAACATTATTCAATTGTTTATCCAATGCAAAAGCGCAAAGTGCCAACTTTCCTTTTTGTACTATCGAACCCAATATAGGCGTTGTAAATGTACCAGATCTACGAATTGAAAAATTGGAAGAATTGGTTAAACCAGAACGTTTGCAAATGGCTACCGTAGATATTGTAGATATCGCAGGATTGGTAAAAGGTGCTAGTAAAGGGGAGGGTTTGGGTAATCAATTCCTAGGAAATATCAGAGAATGTAATGCTATTATTCACGTGTTGCGTTGTTTTGACAATGATAATATTGTTCATGTTGACGGCAATGTGAATCCTATTCGCGACAAAGAAACCATCGATATCGAATTGCAGTTGAAAGATTTGGAGAATGTTGAAAAACGTTTGGAAAAAGTAAAACGCGCTGCCAAAACTGGTAATAAAGAGGCTCAGGTCGAGGAAGCTTTACTAAATAGAATCAGAGAAACCTTGCTTCAAGCCAAATCGGCGCGAACAGTTATTCCTCAAAACAATGATGAAGAAGTTTTGATGGAAGGGTTTCAGTTGATTACTGCAAAACCAGTATTGTATGTTTGTAATGTAGATGAGAATTCAGCCGTTAACGGAAATCAATATGTTGATCAAGTTCGTGAAATGGTGAAAGATGAAGAGGCTGAAGTAATTGTTCTTTCGGTAGGTGCTGAAGCAGATATAACCGAATTGGAAAGTTATGAAGAACGCCAAGTTTTCTTAGAAGACATGGGCTTGAAAGAAGCAGGTGCCTCAGTATTAATTCGTGCCGCTTACAAATTATTGAAGCAACAAACGTATTTTACAGCAGGGGTTAAAGAAGTGCGTGCTTGGACCATAAATATTGGATCTACTGCACCGCAAGCAGCTGGAGTTATCCATACCGATTTTGAAAAAGGATTTATCCGCGCCGAAGTAATTTCCTATGAAGACTTTGTTCATTATGGGTCAGAGGCAAAATGCAAAGAAGCGGGTAAATTTAAAGTAGAAGGAAAAGAATATATTGTTAAAGATGGAGATGTCATGCATTTCAGATTTAATGTGTAAATAACTAGATACATAATCGACTAAAATAGAGAAAGAGCTGCTAAAGGAATTTAGCAGTTTTTTAAAAA
>Ga0209230_10001133_pt1 | contig 10644 bp, 9 predicted proteins | sample LakOntMetagenome_FD_187467 | JGI IMG/M metagenome (GOLD analysis project Ga0209230, IMG submission 187467) | Freshwater and sediment microbial communities from Lake Ontario - Sta 18 epilimnion Metagenome (SPAdes) (version 2) | ecosystem: Environmental > Aquatic > Freshwater > Lentic | place... | reverse complement strand
GTCAGGTATCGATGCTTCTATGTATGTGATTGATTGTGGGCCTAATTTAACACCTGCAATGGCCGAGCAAAAAACAGTTCCATTTTTGCGTCAACTGCATGCTTTAAAACCAGGCGTTCCTATTTTGCTGGTCGAAAATATTATGTATCCTACTGCTAAATTTAATTTGGTTACTAGGCAAAAAATTAATGAGGTCAATCAAATATTTAAAAATGCATACGCGCTTTTAAAAAAAGAAGGGATGCGTAATTTGCATTACCTAGAAACTACAAATTTAATTGGCGACGATGGTGAAGCCACCGTTGATGGTGCGCACATGACCGATTTAGGATTTTACAGAATTACACTCGCTATCGAACAAAAAATTAGATCCATTGAAAAATAGTTTGCTGCTTATTGGATTGTTTTTTTGCGCCTGCGCTTCCACTAAAAACATGCGACCGGCTAAGTTGCCACATGCAGTAGATAATGATTTACGCACTGGCGAAGCTTTTTTTAAACAAGCCGTAAGTTATAACTGGCGGGAGCGTGATTCGTTGGCGCTTGAATATGCTATGGCCGGACAGGTGCCTGACTTTTATTTCAATTATGTGCCAGTTACTACAACGTTTAAAACGGCAGATGGAAAAGAAGTGGAAGCTACTTTTTATGTGGCTCCTGATTATTTTATGGTAGGTACCAATGCTAATTGGGCGAGGGTTCCTATAACACCTATGGCGGCTCAAAAAATTGCTGATGCCTACGGATGTTTTTTGCCTACACCTTTTATGGTAGATGCTATTTATAAAGCCAGTACGGTAAAATTAGCACCCGTACCTATGTATGCATTTAGGGATAGTACCATTACTATGTGGCAGCATCATTTAATGATAGAAGGGCAACGAAGGGGTAAAAAAGGGCTTATTAGCGGCATTAAAAAAGATGTGGTACTCAGTAATAAAGTGCTAGAGCACCAGAGGCCAAATAGGGTTGCTATTTATGGGTGGCATACACTTGATGGTAAGCCTATTCAGCCAGTATATTCTGGGCATGTAAACTGGTATGTCGATTATAGCCATGGCATTCGGCTCATAGCTAAAAAAGTAAAAATCGATGGATCTTGGGTAGATTATACTGCATTATTTGAAGCAGTTAAAGAAACCAAGATGCTGCGGTATTAAATTACTTTTCCGACGGCTTAAAAATATTGGAATAGTTTAGGCGTTGATCGCTACTATAATTTTTATTGATAATATCTAGTTGTTGTAAGTAGAGGTCTTTTAGTTTATTGGGTCCAATAATTTTTACATTCCCCATCCATCTAAATATCCAGCCAAATAATTCTCTATTGATGCCGCAGTGCATTTTCATGCGGTAGTTACCATTTTTTAATTGTGTAAAGCTTTGTGTTGGATGCCAGTTGTAATGACTCATAAATTCGCCAGTCATACTAGAAAATTCAAGTTCTATGTCATACACTTCATTATCAATGTTGCCTGTTAAGCCAAATCTTTTTTGTAGTTCCGCTTTAGCAATTGGCAGCAATTTTTTATGCGCAAAAGTTTGATTGGTAATATTGTAAGCTACTATTTTGGACAAATCAATAGTTATAAATAGGTTATTCTTTGCGATAAAGCCTGCTGTGTAATAAGCGCCATTATGGTATACAAGTAATAGTGGCTTTAATTTAAATGGGTATGTGATATCTGATGATACATTGGTGGCGTCTCCATAAACATTTTCTACTTCAATTATTTTATTGTTTGCAATCGACCAAATAATATCTTCAGACATTTGATTAAAATCCGTGGTATATTTTCTTTCGAAAAAATGTGAATTAAAGTTTTGTTCAAGTGTAAGTGCAGCGTATTTAGTTTTGCCTAAGTGCATTATTTTTTTTGCAACGATGTCTCTAAATTTGTTGATTGACTCGCCGCGACCTTCTGTAATATAAGTAGTCATAGAAAGCCTACTCAACTGATAGGAGTTTACGTCAAACCCTGTAACAGGGATAGAAATATCGGTATATACAAGTCTATAGGTTTTTTGATTGTGCTGCCTAGTTGTAATTTGTAATGCTTGGTTATTGCGTAAATAGTTTTTTTCGAGTTGTACGAGGTCGTTATAGATTTGTCTGTTTGCAGTGGAAAAGCCTTTTTGCGCCAGTTCTTTGCAAATGTCTTGTACGGTGCGCGGCTCAATTTCTAGCAGCTGATAAATAAAATGAAGCCTTTCTAGTTGGTTCATAGTTTGCAATTTAAATGCAAACGTAATGATAAAATGTTGAATATGTAGGTGCTTGCATTAGATTTGTAGTAGACACCACGTCATAAATCGTACTAATCTGGGGGGAGAAGTCATTGATTTTGCGCGTGGTGTTTTTTTGTGCCCTTAATTGAAGAGATTAAACCTTTTTGCAACTCTGTGGTCTTAATCCAATCATGCAAAAAAGTAGCGTTACTACATACGATTACATTAAAGTAATACTGATAGCCATTGGACTTTATTTGGCTACTTGGACGAATCATTAAATTTCTGTTTTTGGTATTTTGCCGGGTCTCTTTTTTTGATAAGCCCATATACCATACCTATTAATAGTACTGTTAGGGTTAAAAAGTAATAGGTCTTTGTCTCAAGTGGAAAACTATTGTATTCTAGTACTAAGATTACAAAACTGATAGCGCTGATTATTGCAATTAATTTTTCTATATACAAACAAATGATTTTCATAGGGTGGGATTATTCAAAATATACCTTAAGGTACGGTTAAACCAACTGCTTTCTGGGTTTAGTAAAGCGGTTTAAATTATTGCGGGAAATACATGTAAGGCTTGTATTTGTTTGAGGTAGATTGTGATAGTTAAGAGGGGATTTTTGAAAATTAATATGCAGCGTTTATGTCTTATTACAAATCTTCAACATTCAAATCAGTTTTTACATTGCATATTATGCTTTGTTTGCTTTTAACCTTTTCCTGCGCTAAGATAAACCCATCCCCAACCAAAGACATTAATATTGGTTTTAATGTTGAGTTATATTCTAGTTCATTAATGGCTGATTCAAACTTTCAATTATTTTTAGAAAGTACTTCTACAGCATTGATTAAATCCAATCTTATCACCTCTACAAACAATATATCTGCTAAAATTCATCAACAAGAATTCTTGAGTGCTATTGCAAAATTTGCATCTACAAATTCAAGTTTCTTTATACTTAATTTAACGAACAGAGCATCTGTTTTTAAATACTTGCAAAATTATATTTCAAATTTTATGATTCTGGATTTTGAAATGGGATTAGACGTACCTCTTCATTCAATTAATAATAAACTGGTATTATTATTAACAAAAGAAAGTGTAATTAAAATTGCTTCTAACAATTCAGAAATGTTTGAAATAAAGCAATTAACACTTACTACGAATTACGTTATAGGTTGTGCTCTTGCAGCAATAGGAGGAGCTTTATTATCTTATGGTGATGCAATTAATGATATACAGTATATAATCACTCAAGGCTTTACAGGCGTAGCATTATTAAATGCTGCACTAGATATATTGAAAAATGCATCACCTTGGTGGAAAGTTGCTGGAATTGCACTTGGTTTTGGTGGATGTTTGCTAACCGCAGTTGATTAATTACATGTTATGGAAAAAATAATAAATAGAAATCGAAAATCAAACATTTTATACTTTATATATTTTGTAGCGTTTTATATCGTTGTTTTTACGAATAATATTTACATTTTTTGTATTCTTTTAGCTGCAATAATCTTTAAATATTTTATAGCAATAAAAAACAGTTTTCTTATATTAAATCAATGGGACTTGCAAAAGCAAGATTTTCGAAAATTAAATAATAATAGTAGGCGTAAGTCGGCTCAGTTTATCTATTCCAATTATCTTTTCATCTTTTTGACACTAGCACTAATAATAGCAATAATTATCTATCGTTTTGATTTTTGGTCGAGTTATATTTTCAAATAAGTTTCATCAAAGTTTATTTATTATGAAAACGATTTCCTTGCTTCAATCTCTCATTCTTGTTTTTTTTCTTACAAGCTTTTTATTGCTTACAGGTTATGTAAGAGATCAAGTTGTTAGTCAAAATTCAAAGCTTTGGATTAGTTTGGCTTCAACTACCATTTTAGCCATGTCTGTAGTAATTAGCCTATACATTAAAGAAAAGCAGTTAGAAAAGCCCGATTACAAAAGGTATTTTTTCTCTACGTTTTTTATCTTTTTGTTTATTCTGGTTGCAGTAATCTTGCGTAAGTAATTTGATTGGGCTGGGCCAGGACTGTTAGCCTTGACATTCGCCAGGACTGTCGTCCTTCATCCGCCTGGACTGTTAGCCTGACCTTCGCCAGGACTGTTAGCCTGACCTTCGCCAGGACTGTTAGCCTGACCTTCGCCAGGACTGTTAGCCTGCGGCTAACTTCCTGCCGCATTGAACTATCCCAAAGGCTTTTAACAAACCGCGAAGCGGTTTGTTGCCTTTTTTAACCCTCATCCGCTCACTCAAGCAAGCTTGCTTCGCGTCTTCGCATTAAAAAAGGCCCAACACTTCGTATTGAGCCTTTGTGGTCCCGCCAAGAATCGAACTTGGATCTAAAGTTTAGGAAACTTCTATTCTATCCATTGAACTACGGGACCATCCCTAAAAGGGAAGCAAAAATAACAGATAATCCCGTACCGCCACAAAATGCTTGTGGGTTGGCCGCTTTTCATAAAACCAATGTATCTTAGCGGCTCAAATTTAAAGGGATGCAATTCTATAATATCATCATCAAATACCGTTTTTGGCTTAGCTTATTGCTATTAGTGTTAGGCCTTGGGTTAAATTTTACAGGAACTGGTTTTTGGCCAACTTTCCCTATATACCTTGTTTTTGTTATTGGTATCTTAAGCCACTTCTTTATCGGACCACTTCGTTTGATTCAAGAGCCTATGGAGCAGGGAAATGTGGAAGAGGTGGAAAAAATATTGAAGTCTGTTTGGTTTCCGGGATTACTATACAAGCCTGTACGTTCTACGTATTATACCATCAAAGGAAATTTAGCGATGATGTCGCAAGATTTTGATAGTGCCGAAAAGCATCTAAAAATGAGTAATGATTTAGGATCGCCAATGCCAGAAGCAGAAGGTGCTAATAAATTACAACTGGGTATGATGGCGATGCAAAAAGGGGATCTTAAGCAAGGTGAATCTTATATCAGATCTGCTATCAGACTTGGTATTCCTGACAAAGAAAGTGAAGCGGTTGCGTATTTAACCATGTGTCAAATTTTTATCAATAAGCGTGAGTTTAGGGCAGCTAAAGATTTTTTTAGAAAAGCAAAAGCTTGCAAGCCTACATCTAAACAAGTACTTGATCAGGTAAAAGAAATTGAAAAATATATTTCTAGAATGCCTGGTTAATTGAATACGCTATTTTCCATGTTAGACATTCAAAAAGTTACTATAGAAGGTCCTGCTTTAGAAAGTATTAAATCACTTTTTAAAGCCTATTTGGGGGAGCTCAACGAAGACCTTTGTTTTCAATCTTTTGATACAGAAATCGATAATCCTTTATACAAATACAGCGCGCCTACCGGCGCGCTTTTTATTGCCTACTATAATGCTATACCTGTTGGCTGCATTGCGTTACAGCCCTTGCAAGAACCGCAAACCTGCGAAATGAAAAGGTTGTATGTAGCGCCAGATTATAGAAAACTTGGGGTAGGAGATGCGCTTGTAAAAGAGTTATTACAAGAAGCACAAACACTTGGCTATACGACCATGAAATTAGATACCTTAGAAAGATTGCAAGCTGCAATAAAACTGTATCTAAAATTTGGATTTGAAACGGTAACGGCCTACTACGATAATCCACTACCTAGTGTTGTGTACATGCAAAAAAAATTATAATCTTCCTTCGATTACATCTTCTATCACGCGTGCAAAATGCAAATGTTCTAGTGCGTGTACTTTAGTAGCGAGTGTTTCTGGTGTATCGGTTGCATCAACTGCGCAAGTAGCTTGAAATAAATGTTCGCCTTCATCGTAATGTGCATTTACATAATGAACAGTAATGCCTGATTCTTTTTCATTAGCGGCAATCACAGCTTCGTGCACGCGTGAACCGTACATGCCTTTGCCACCATATTTTGGAAGTAGTGACGGATGAATATTAATCATGTGTCGTGGAAATGCGTTTAAAAAAGCTTCTGGCATTTTCCATAAAAATCCTGCGAGAATGATAAAATCAATTTCATATTTAGAAAGTTCTTTCACGTAGGCGTTACCCTGTTCAAAATCTTTCTTTTCTATCATAAGTACAGGCACATCATTGTCAGCTGCAATTTGTAAAACCCCTGCACCTGGTTTATTGCAAACGATGAGCGATACCCGAATAGATGGGTGACCCTTAAAATGTTCTATGATTTTTTGGGCATTGGAACCAGCGCCTGAGGCAAATAGGGCCAAATTGCGTTTTTTGATGCTAAAACTCCCATTTTGAGGTTTTGGTGCCTTACTAGACACTCCAAAAATGGTTTGGCTCATTTTACGGAGGTAATTTCTAAAAAATCCAAATTGTCCGAGGGGTATGCTTATTACGATGACACAAAGAGGCCATAATAGGCACATTAAAATAATATACAATGTGTAATAAAACAAGCCAGATTCAAGCCCAGTAAGGGTTAGAAGCTTTCTGCCTAGGTACCCGCAGCTGCTCCCGCCAATGGCAAAAGTGCTAAATACGAGTACAAAAGAAGTCCAACTTAATTTCCATTTTTCCTTCAATCGCTTAAACATGATCCAAAATTGCATAAAAAACCCGACAAATACTTGAAACTCAATATTGTTTTGAACAAAAAAAAGTCGCTTACTATTCGCTATTGTCAGCTTCCTGTCATATTTTTGCGCGCAATTAAGGATATTTTTCCACCTATAGAATTCGTTTGTGTATATGACATCTTTTAGAAGCAACACAAGTCGCATCGTCAAGAACTGCTTTTTTAGTGCAGTTTTCTTGTTGGGCATATTAGTTACAAATACCGTTACCGCCCAAGACGGCAAAACCTTGTTTAATACCAATTGTGCTTCCTGTCATCAGGTGCATAAAAACTCTACAGGCCCTGCGCTTGCTGGGGTTGAAGGCCGTTGGGAAAGTAAAGAAAAGCTATATTCTTGGATCAAGAATAGTGCTGCCTTTTTAAAAACAGGTGACGCGTATGCGAATAAATTATACCTCGAGTATAACAAAACCGCAATGAATCTTTTTCCTAATTTAAAGAATGAGGAAATTGACGCCATTTTAAAGTATGTAGCTTCTGTACCTGCCCCAGGTACTGCCGCACCAGGTGCAGCAGCAGCAGGTGCGCCCGCTGAAGATGATAATTCTTTATTGTTTGGTATTTTATCACTCGTTTTAGCAGGAGTAGCCGTTATTTTACTGCAAGTAAATGCGGGATTAAAAAAACTGTCTGATGCTCGTGAAGGACATGCTCCAGAAGTGCCTGTACCGTTTTTTAGAAATAAAAGATACCTCGCATTTTTAGCAGTTGTGTTTTTCGTTTTTGGTGGTTACCAAGTTTCAAAAAGTGCAATGGGATCAGGTAGAAGTAAAGACTACCAACCGGTTCAGCCAATTTACTATTCTCACAAAGTACACGCTGGTATCAACCAAATTAACTGTCAATACTGTCATACGGGTGTTTACCAAGGCAAACAAGCAACATTACCTTCTGTAAACGTTTGTATGAACTGTCACATGGCCATTAACGAGTACAAAGGTGAAAAAATGTTTACTGAAGATGGTGAAGAAGTAAACGGTACACAAGAAATTGAAAAATTATACAAATACGCAGGTTTTGAACCAGGTAAGCCTTGGGATCCTTCAAAAGCAAAACCAATTGAGTGGGTACGTATCCACAATTTACCGGATCACGTTTATTTCAACCACGCACAACACGTAAAAGCAGGTCAGGTGGCTTGTCAAACATGTCATGGCGAAATCCAAAAAATGGGTGAAGTAAAACAACAAAATGACCTTAGCATGGGCTGGTGTATTAATTGTCACCGCGAAACAAAGGTTCAGTTTAAAGACAACGGTTTCTACAGCATCTACGAAAAATACCACCAAGATTTAAAATCTGGAAAAATGGATAGCACCAAAGGTGTTACTGTAGAAAGCATTGGTGGTACTGAGTGTCAAAAGTGTCACTATTAATATAACATTATACCCGATAATAAATATATCATGGAGCAAAAAAAGTACTGGCAAAGTTTTGGAGAAAAAAATCAGTCTACTGCTTACAATCAAGATGTAAAAGATGAGTTCAAAGAAGAACTTCCTTTTGTTGAAGACGAAAGCAAAGGATTTCTCGAAACTGCTGCACCCCGCAGAGACTTTTTAAAATATGTAGGTTTTAGCACTGCAGCAGCCGCTGTTGCAGCAAGCTGTGAAATGCCTATTAAAAAAGCCATTCCGTTTGCAAACAAACCAGAAGATATTGTACCAGGTATTGCAAATTATTATGCAACTACCTATGTACAGGATGGTGATGCAGTAAGCGTTGTAGCGAAAGTGCGTGATGGTCGTCCAATTAAAATTGAGGGTAACGATTTATGCCCTGTAACTAAAGGCGGTACTTCTGCACGTGTGCAAGCGTCAGTATTAGATTTATATGATACTGCACGTTTACGTTTCCCAACCATTGGTGGTAAAGAAGTAACCTTTGAAGCTGCTGATAAAGCAGTTGCTGCTTCTATTGGTGGTAATGTTGTAGTGTTATCAAGCACCATTACTTCTCCAACAAGTAAAGAAGTGATTGCTCAATTTTTAGCAAAATATCCTGGTAGCAAACACGTTACGTATGACGCTGTTTCTTACAGTGCTTTAATCGAAGCAAATGCTGCAACTAATGGTGTTGCTGCAATCCCTGATTACCATTTCGAAAATGCAAAAGCTATTGTTAGCTTAGGTGCCGATTTCTTAGGTACTTGGTTAAGTCCTGTTGCTTTTTCTAAGCAATATGCAACTGGTAAAAAAATCAACGAAAAAAATCCGACAATGAGTAAGCATATACACTTCGAAAGTGTAGCGAGTCTTACGGGTTCAAATGCGGATGAAAAATATTTACACCGTCCTTCTGAAATAGGTACTATTGCAGCTGCTTTATTAAGTGCTGTTAATGGTGGTGGTGTTACAGGTATTTCGGATGCTACTTTAAAAGCAGGTATCCAAAATGCTGCAAAAACTTTATTAGAAAACAAAGGCGCTGCGCTTGTAGTTGCTGGTAGCAATGATGTGAATATTCAAATCATTGTAAATGCAATCAACAATGCGGTAGGTGCTGGTGGCTCTACCATTAACTGGGCTGCTCGTAACAATACCCGCGCTGGTGTTGATGCAAACTTTGTTCAACTCGTTAAAGACATGAACGCAGGTAGCGTTGGTACTTTAATTTTAGTGGGTGCAAACCCTGCTTACTCTTGGCATGATGCTGCTGGTTTTACAGCAGGTCTTGCAAAAGTTAAAACCACTGTATCATTTGCTAGCAAACTAGACGAAACAGCGGTGCTTTGTAAGTTTGTTTTACCAGATCATCACTACCTAGAAAGCTGGGGTGACGCAGAAGCGGTTTCTGGAAACGTTTCATTTATTCAACCTACCATATATCCTTTATTTAAAACACGTCAGTGGCAAGACAGCTTATTAAAATGGAGTGGTAACGCTTCAGATTATTTAGCGTTCTTAAAAACCAGTTGGTCTGCTAAATTAGGTGGTGTTACAGGTTGGGATAAAGCATTACAAGATGGTGTACTAGCTACAACACCTGCTGCTTTTAGTGCAGGAAGTTTTTCTAGCGCAGCAGTTGCAAATGCAGTTACTGCAGCAACTTCAGCTAAAAAAGGTGGTGCATTAGAATTAGTGTTGTATGAAAAAGTTGGTATCGGTGCTGGACAAGGCGCTTCTAACCCATGGTTACAAGAATTACCGGATCCAGTAACACGTGCAACTTGGGATAACTATGTTATCGTATCTCCTGCACTTGCTAGAACATTATTAAAAATTGATTTAAATAACGGCGGTCAAGCAGATGCTTACGAAGTAAATCCTCCAAAGCCAGTTGTAAAAGTTACAGTAGGTGGTAAGACGATCGAACTTCCAGTATTAATTATTCCGGGTACACACCCTGAAACCATTGGTATTGCAGTAGGTTATGGCCGTTCAGAAAATATTGGTAAAGCAGCAAACGGCGTAGGTAAAAATGCGTTTGGTTTGGCTTCTTTACAAGGCAATAACATTTCATACGTAAACACAAGTGTTGAAGTGGTTGCAACTGGCGAAAAATATCCAGTAGCATTAACACAAACACATAGCCGTTACGATACCGAACAAGGTAACCGTACCGAAGTAATGAAAGAGTTAACACTTGCTGCGTACAAACACCATCCTACAGAAATTCGTGATGAGCGTGCACATGAATTAAAAGGTCAAATTTCTGGTGGTGAAAAATTAAGCAACGAAGAAGTACTTCAAAAGTTTGAAGGAGCTGGAACTTTATATCCAGTATACGATAGACCAGGAATCAAATGGGGTATGAGCGTTGATTTAAATGCTTGTACTGGTTGTGGTGCTTGTGTGGTTGCATGTAATGCAGAAAACAACGTTTCAGTT
>Ga0209230_10001131_pt1 | contig 10647 bp, 8 predicted proteins | sample LakOntMetagenome_FD_187467 | JGI IMG/M metagenome (GOLD analysis project Ga0209230, IMG submission 187467) | Freshwater and sediment microbial communities from Lake Ontario - Sta 18 epilimnion Metagenome (SPAdes) (version 2) | ecosystem: Environmental > Aquatic > Freshwater > Lentic | place... | reverse complement strand
AAACATAAATACTAAAGATATGTATGGCAATTCTTCTCGTAAACATGTCTGAGAAATGGAAACCAAACGTTCTGTATCTGCAATCCAATCCATTTATGATTCTATAGAAAGAAACCATGCAAAAATAACGCGACCCGAAAAAAAACTAATGAATACAGAAAAGAATATAAACAACGGAGGTATGTATATTATGTCTCAATACTGCATATAAACTATGATTACAAAACATAAACAAGTCCGGACAAAATACTTGAGACAGCAAAGGGAGAACGCGACGTTTTCCTACTGGGAAAAAGCCGCCCGGGGAAAATTGATTTTTATCTGATAAAATTGATTTTATCAAATATAATACGAGATAATAAAATGAACATTTGTATTCCCAAAATGGATTCGCGTGTCTCTGAAAATAAAATACGGAAAGGAATTGAAAACACACAAATCGGACATGTAATTCGATACACAGAAATACCATACGACGAGTCAAATAAACGTGTATTGATGTCTTTTGAATGGAATAAAGAACACGAACAATACAATCAGTTGAGAGAAAGATTGAACAAAGGAGATAATATCAAAATCGTGAACGACACGTGTATATGGCATGTATATATTCACAAAGAATGGAGCAGAGGAACCAAAGTATTATAAAATTGAAATGACTGACTTTTTGGTCAAAAAGAACCAAACAAACATGATTCGCGACGAGTGGTTCCGAGAAGAAAACAAAGCAACGGCGCATGAATGCAAGACGTATCGTTCTTCTCAAAAAGCACATCTATTCACAACGCGGTTCAATGACCAAACGTATTTGCAAAATCGCCGGTTTTGCGCGAAATTCAATAAGAAGAGTTTATATTGCAATCCACATGCGTTGCCTCCGACTATACCACAAGACAGCATCGTGTATGTCATTGAAATGAACAATACCAAAGATAAGATAGAAGGTATAGGGAAAATCAAAAACAGACTGAAGTATAGTGTTTATAATGTATATGAAGAGGAGTTTTATAATCAAAATCATTTTGAAGGAGAAGAACGCGTTGACGCAGAAGAATTTGACGAGACGGAAAGACAGTTTATTCATTCTTTAGAACGGCTGTGTTTCCAAGGAAGAGGGCATTTAAAAAGAGGACATCGGATGTTATCGTTTCCACAAGCAAAAATTGGAACATGTATGAAAAACGGGTTGGATATAATCGGCGTGATAGAGAAAATGTTTCATCGGAAAAAAAAGAACTTATAGCATATATATAGTTATCAATATGGTTGTAGGAGATAAATTTGATATTTCCACGTATACAAACGATGAGTTATTAGAAATCGTCGGATCGCGCGATCCGCAGGAGATAGAGGCGATTTTAATAGAAAAGATGAAGAGCTATATGTATTCCAGGTTGCCGGATGATATTAAAATGTTTACGTTTTTGAAAAATATATATACGCACTTTTTTGACGCATACGAAGAAACAGATGTGCAAACGGATGATTTCGCGGTTACACTTAGAGAATTAGAAAAAGCAGATTTTGAACCGATAAAAAAAGAAAAAGAAATTCAAAAAATTCCCGAAAATGTATATGATGTGAGTAACTATACGATAACAGACTTATTGCGTATATTGGACCTCTCCGAAGGTGCCACGGAACGAGAGAAAGAAGCAAAACTAATCCAATACTTGCAACTCTACAAAAATGTACAAACCGAGCAAGGGAAAAAAATGTTTACCTTTTATAGCGATCTATATCTTAAATTTTTTAATGTTTCGCCGAATCTTCCGGAATCCAGTACTACTACAGAAGATGATGTTCTTTTTCGAAACCAGACGAATGTGTCAAATGCAAATACAGGGTCAAATGCAAATACAGGGTCAAATGCAAATACAGGGTCAAATGCAAATACAGGGTCAAATGCAAATGCAAATGCAAATACAGGAGATGGAAATGTTAATTATACGCAAACGCTGGATTATACAAAGGGTAAGATCAATCCGATTTTAAAAGAAACCTATAAACGTATTATTAGTATCGATAGTCAATACAGAGACGCAGAATATGCATCTGCCACGGATTTTACTCTCAACTTAACAGAAACCCTGAAAGACGTCGTGTCAATTAAACTATATGCGGTACAAATCCCGGTAACATGGTATACTATAAGTAACGCATATGGATCAAATTATTTTTATTTGAAACCGATAAATGCGGAATCAACCCTCGGGATATACAATAACAGCGCGCACGAATACCGGGTAGAGATAAATCCAGGAAATTATACACAAACCACGTTAACCGCTCAAATTCAGAAAAAATTTCAAGAACTCGGAACTATATATAAGGATGTGAGTTTCGGGTCGACGTCTTTCAAATATGATCCAAGCGATGCGAAATCAACTCTCACGATTGACATTCAAAAAGTATACAACGAATCTTACTACGATATGATTATCGGACCGACGATTAAATCTTTGTTGAAAGTAGACGATGTGCCAATAAATACGTTTTATTCTCGGAGATTCGATACACCCGACAGCTTTCTATACAAAGTTGATAACAATAACAACACATTGGTTATAGAACATTATATTGGCGACGCGATCTTGAAAAATATACATATATCGTTGGATATAAGCAATAGTATAACCATTGAGAGTATCGTATATGATCTTAATCAAAAGCTAAAAAATAATATACACTTACATACCAGCAGTAGCGTAGAAATAGAAGTAAATAGGTTTAAATGGAACATACGTTTGAATCGGTATGAAACACAAAATATCGCGGGTTCCAAAATAAGACTCACCTTTCCGGACCCAAATGAGGATCCAAACAATATTACCCAAACCGACAGGAAAGTTCTATGGCAGAGCGGATTCAAATTCACGTCACCATCGCCGATTGAGCTGACGAAATATACTTCGTATGAGAATGTTTCTACAGAATATGCTACCATAAATAATGAGGCGATTATCTTTCGTCCAAAAGTAGATGTTTCCGGCGGGGTTTATATAGAAAATAGCACAGCGAATGATATAATCATTGACATCACACCTGGAAATTACAATGCATCCAGTTTAGTAGAACATATCAATATGAAAATCGGACTTGATCCTCAGTTAGCAGGAACCACGTTTTCCATGAATAATTCAGCAGTCGTCACTATACAACTCAACATTAATAAAGTATATACGACCAAAGATTATCGTATTGTTTTCTACGATATCTATAGTTTTGCCAAATGTACAAAAGCGTCGAGCAGTTACAGAAATGCAACCGCAGATACAACATTGGGATACATTTTGGGCTTCCAGGATTTAGTTGAATACAATCTCATATTTTCAAATTTCTCTTCGGAGACTGGTATGTTTCTAAGACCCGACGGATTACAAACAAGTAATGTTTATACAATAAACGACGCGCCGTCTTCCGACGGTAACGTTTTGAATACAATTGTTACATTAAAAGGAGACGCAGTCCTGAGTATTTATTTGTATAATTATTTCATGATTATATTGGACGACTTTAACCAAAATCATCTGAACGACGGATTGGTTACGGTGTCGAAACGAGACACAAGTGTGACATTACCAAGTTATGCAAATCGGAAAAACTACAGAGCATGTGATGTTAATACTGGAACAACGTCATCCTCAATATCAGTACGATCTGGATTGACAGAAAAACAAGTGTATTCGGTTGAACAAATTATCGAGGCTCAAAATAAAAGCCGCGATGTATTCAATGCCGGTCCGTTCATTAAAGATATGTTTGCCCTTTTACCGATCAAAGCCTCGGGAGTTGAACCGGGAACTATATATGTTGAGTTCGGTGGTACGTTGCAGCAACAAGAACGAGTATACTTTGGACCGGTCAATATCAACCGATTAATGGTACAGTTGATTAATGATAAAGGGGACGTAGTGGATTTGAACGGAGCCAATTGGTCATTTCAATTGGTTTGTGAACAGTTGTATCAAAAAGGAGGAGAGCTCATTTAAATATACACGGAGTATATACAAACATGTCTCAAAGTGATTATATACAACGTAAAAAAATAGCGCGAGTATTAAAAAAGCAAAAGGATTTAGAAAGTGTCTTGTCAGCAAACGTTTATACGAATTTCAAAACATTCATAATGAACGGGGAATCCAACAAAGAATGCGAAACCTTCAAGTTTTGTAAAGATACACACTTGAGAGAAAATCGGGTGATCACCATGACCGACATAATGGGTAAAAGAGGATATACGAGACATCATGGATATAATGAGTATATAGTCAATCAGAAAGTGAATAATTTGATAATGCCGTGCAAAATGTTCGAAGAATGTGACGAGTTTTTATATTTACGAAACAGTATGGATAAAACTCAAAGAACAAAATATATCATGCTTTTGTCATAATAAAAATATAATTGTATTGTATAATATAATTATGTTTAAGATGAATCATTTAGAAAAGCGGTATGTGCAAGTTGGCCCGACTGGTCCAAGCGGAGAGAAAGGACCTGTTGGACATACAGGACATATTGGCTACCGAGGACATACTGGTTATAAAGGTCATACCGGTTGTACTGGACCAACAGGGGTATCTGGAAAAGATGGAAATAAGGGTGATATTGGCCCAAAAGGGAATGACGGGGCGGGAATGTTTAATTTCGTGAGCTCATATCCTGACATAGAATTTCCCGCAAGCAATTCAATCCTGAAGACGAATAACAATTACATACCGTCTATAGTAACGACCGTTGAAAAGTATCGTGTGTTGGTTTTCACATTTGAGGCTCCTGTGAATGCATCCAATACAATAATTGGATTGAATCGGATGAACCCAAGTTTGTTTTGCCATAGTGTCCAGTTTCTCTCAAAAACAATGAATATAATATTGAATGGAAACGACACAGTTTATGAAAAACAACTGAATAATCTTACCTATAGTTCAGGCGATATGTTTTCATTTATAGTTGAAGAGACTAAACTCACCGTGACAAATAATGGTATTGTTTTATACGAAGGTAAAAACTACTATCCGACTGACTTTTTCAAGGCAGCATTTCGTATAAGTACAGTCGGTCAGCTCATAAAAAACATTTCATTTGGTTACGTGTCAATGGGTCTGACTGGACCGAGCGGGGTTGCACAGACTGGCACCATGGTTTATTATGTTGGAAGTGATAATCCATCGGGTTGGTTACGGTGTGATGGCAGATCTATTGCTGAATATACCAGTCTTTGTTCACTTCTGCAAGCGACTACATTACCCAATATGCCACAGATAAAAGATATTAGTAACAATTCGGTGGTTGGTAGTTACATCATGAAATATTAATAAAACGCTTCAGCAAACTAACTTCTTTCTTCAGGTCTTGTATTTCTTTCACCAATACCGGAATGAGTTCTGCATAGTTGACACTTTGCATCTCTGTACCGTCTTTTTCCCCCAGAACTGCCGTTGGGAAATGTTCTTGAAGCTCATGAGCTATGAATCCCATATGTGATTCGCCCGAGTGTTTGAAATTATATGTGACTGGACGTAAGTTATCAACTGTATAATAACTTCCGCTGATTGTATGAACGTCATATTTTAACCGATAATCAGACGAAGCTAAGAAGGAGGCCGCAGTCACGGATCCTGATTCAAGATATACACTACCAGATTCAAGATTTAAATCACCAAATGAAAGATCTACATGGCCATAAGTCATAATTAAATTACCATATTCAAGATTTATATCACCAGATTCAAGATTTATATCACCAGAATCCATCATAATGTCATTTGTTGTCATGATGATATCACCAGACACGGTACTACTGGTACTACTTTGATAGCCTTGTTTCAAGATTAGCTGGAATTGCGATAAAGTGTAAACGTCACTACCAATTTTTATATTCCCACATAATTCCGTTTCGCCCTCTACTTTCAAATCCAAAGTTGATAAATGCAAACATTCAATAAAGCCTCCTTCAACGGATGTTGAAACGGTGTAGAGCGTTGGACTTATTATTTCTCCCGATGATATATCAACAAGTCCTTTAACCGTATCATACGAATACTTTGCCCAGAACTCATCCCCAGCTAAGCTTGTTCCGTCTTTTGGATCTTTGATAACTGCAAAACTTGCGGTCTTTGTTCTATCAAAAAACAAATTACTAACGGTTTCTCCAATACACTTTATTTTATGAATGGCAGTGACTTTTCCAGAATTATAATCGGTTGGATTGCGATAAAGACGAGTGGAAGAAACATAATCATATCCTTGGGGTGCTGGTACTCCAATCATATTTAATGAGGTTAATACATTTAAATTCGTGGTCTCTAAATTGGAGGCGACTATCGTGGAGAATGTATTTGTTTTTGTAAATTTATTTTCAGAGTTTGCATTCACGTCGCTACCGTTTTTAATATTGTCTATTTGGGATTGAACGTCAGAAGTTACACCCAGTAAAGAGTTCATTATTTCCGGTGTAATTTTCTTATTAGATCCATTCCACATAAATTTTAAGTTGCCGGCACTAAGATCAATATTTTTATTGCAATATAAATCGTTGTTTAATGTAAGTTCTTGGTTAAATGTGCATTTGTTAGAAATGAGCGCAGTGGATCCGCTCAAAACGACATCTCCTTTTAAAGTTGTTTTCCCAACTACGTTTAAACTGTCTCCAACATGAATGTTTCCATACGTAGACAGGTCCAACACTTTTGCTGTATTCGCGACATATAAGTTGTTGCCCAATGACACATCCGCGGCCACAGAAATAGAATTGCGGAATATGGAGTATCCGTTTGAAAGAAGAGTACCATCCATTTCAACGTTTTTCCTGACATACAACTGATTCACGGTGGTATTTCCTGTAATATCCAAGTTACCAGAAATATACGCGTCCTTGTTTACATATACATTTCCATGAGTGATAGTAAGATCTCTGTACACTGTCAAATTATTTCCAATAAACATATTGTTGTTTACGGAAACGTCTGTCAACAGGGAATTGTTCGTCACATATATATTACCTCCAACCAATTCATTTAAATTCGCAACTCCCTTGACTTCTACATTTCCATTTATAGTGGCGTCTTTTTTAATCAATATGTTGCCTTTGTTTTCTATCGTCAAATCTCCATACATAGTCAAACTATTTCCAATAATAATGGAATTGTTAACGGAAACGTCTGTCACAATAGCAGTCTGTGTAACCATCAAGTTTCCTCCTCCTGATACTAATACATTTTTTGTAAATACTGCGTTATTATTATAGGTAGATAATGCATTCACCGTAAGGTTTCCGGAAATATCAATGTTTCCGCGAACCGTTGTTGTGCCCCATGTATTGATATTATATAGATTTGTATTGCCTGCAAAAGACACATCTTTGTAAAAAACTGCATTGCTCAATGCCGCAAAAATTCCATTCACTGATATATCGGTACAGAAGGTGTCTCCATAAAAGAGAGTAGCACCATCGTATATGTTTTTTTCCTTGAAACGGTTTTCACTGTCAACTGTCACTGCTTTTCCGATTACTGAGCCTTGAATAGCCAATATCTTTTCAGCAACATCACAATACCCATAAAATTTGTCGGTATTGTTACTATCGTACTCTCCAAAATACAATTCCATACTTCTTCCACTATACGCACCATTTGTGGAAATATCGTTCATTACGTGTAAGTTTGTTTGAACGGTGATATTATCCGCAATAAGATTTCCCATGGTCATTGTACCCGTAAGGTTCCCATGAATAACCGAATTGTCAGATAAATATATATCTTTGTTCAAAATCAAGTTTCCGATATAAATATTCCCGACATCCGCTTGTGGCACATAAAGATTTCCATTTATAGATATGTCATTGGTTACATAAACATCTTTGGAAAAAAACGCCACGTTTCCCCGAATAACCGATGTATCTGATAAATTAAGGTCTTTGCTCAAAAGTATATTCCCGAAATTCGCTCTTGGCGCATACAGATTTCCATTTAAAGACACGTCATTGGTTACAAATACATTTTTGGAAAATGACGCCAAATTTCCTCTTAAAATAGATTCATCAGATAAATAAATGTCTTTACTCAAATACAAATTTTCACTATACGTATTATCCATGTTCATATTTCCTATAAAAGAAACTCCGTCTGATAAAATAATATCATGTAACAAATACAGGTTTCCTATGGTTGCTTCGCCGATTCTTCCACGTGTTGCAAAAATGTTTCCATTGATGGTTATGGCGTTTCCAACAAATACGTCCTTATCGCACGAAATCAGATTATCCACATAGATATTTTTCACGCCGGTTAAAGAATTGCTTACATCAATGATATCAGCATGATGACCCGATACAATATCATAGTTATCATTATAATCAGTCTCAGTATCTGTGACGTGCTTCAAAACAAGAAGACCACTTGTATGTGAATTTTTCATTTTACTTAAATCCATAGAAACCACATTTGGATTTCCAACTGTGCGAATGCTAAGTTTATTACTGCAAACGTCGCTAATTTTAACAAACCCATGGTTATATAAGGAACCCCAAAAAGTACCATTTCCGTTGTCGAAAATATAATTATTATAAATATAAAAGCCAGCTCCTTTTAGGTCATTGTCTGATAATTCATTACTATTGTAATTCACATAAAAGCGCGTTTGGTCTGTTCCCGACAAATCCGTTAGCCGACCACTCACATCCAAAGCATTTCCGCCGCCGGATCCCCCTCCTAAATTTATAATACTACCGATTAAGTTTGTACTGCCGTCGACATAGAGATTTCCTCCGATGACTATATCGCTATTCAAAAAGAGCTTTTTTTCTGTGGACCCGTCAGTATATGGATCGGTGTTACTGTTATATGTACGAATAATGGCGTCCGTCTTATTCAAGTCATCAAAGAAAAGACCAAACTTACTCCCAATATATAAATTTCCGTTTTGTTTTGTATCATCGCCGATTGTCAAACCCTTTCTGACCACACCGTGAGACATAGTTGCATTTCCGGTTATACTCATGTCACCAGTAATAGAAAAACTTCCACCAGCCGACACATTGCCTCCTATCGTAAGGTTTCTTCCCATACTAACATCTTTTGCCACCGATAAACTGTCGCCTATAGTCGCATTTTTCAGAATACCGATATTTCCGCGAACAGTTGAATTTCCTCCAACAAAATGAGTTCCACTAAAAGATACGTCTCGGTTGAATGAGATGAGATCTTTTGAAAGATTATATTCTATAGAAACCGTATTTCCGCCCATAACAAATGATAAGGAAGCCGCCGACTTTCCCAACGCGATGTTCGTTTGGTTTTTATCGCCAGTTTGCAACAATGTACTATGTACGTCTGAAAGAGAAGAATATACGTTCATCATTTTAGACGAATTACTACCGCTCATATCAAGCAATGAGACTGGATCATCAACATTTATTCCGAGTCCATTTCGAGAACTCGTGATTACATTAGTATCACTCGTCTGATCTCCTATAAAAATCGCTTGTTTCACATACATGTCTTTTTCAATAATGGCACTTTCCCCGACACTTACATTTGCATTGAGAGAGCAATCTCTGCTCACAAAAAACTCACCTAAAATCTTAAATGAACCTTTGTAGGCTTCTCTCATGGTGAAATCATCGGTAGAGATAGAATTTACATTAAAACTTTTCGTGGCGTCAAATTGTTTAATACCTCCAAATTTCTTCCAAGACATTATATTTATATAGTATCTGTATTTAAATATGCAGTTGTATTCCTAAAATTCTAAACCTCTCGTTTGTTTACTGTTCTTCTTTTTTTCCCCACAACGGAAACTGCTCGTTTTGTTTTATTGAGACATTTGGATTTTATAAAGTGGATGATGTGTTTCTCTTCTTTCAAAATCGCGTGCAAAACATGTTGATAAAACGGACGGAACTCTCTCGTTCTTTTCTTCGCAGAAGAAACATCAAACCACTGAATTTCTATTTTCTCAAATAATTTGGATTTATTCAGGATGTTTTGGTCCATACGCTCCCAGAGAAACGTATGATTTAAATTGTAATAAGTGACGAGGTTAGGGTCGTAAGGTACATAAAAAAGATGGACGTGATAATCTTTAAAAGACACTTTGAAATGACCCCCGTTGCGTTTGATAAGTTTTCGGAGATGTTTACCGTCTCCTAAAAATCCCGTCAATTCTTCTCCACCTTCTCTCATCGCGGTTTCGTAAATAGATTCGCCTTTCTCGACCCCGCCCCCGAAATCCGAAAACCCTTTTGCTCCATTTTCCTTTGGGTTTTCTTTCCCAAACAAAAATAATAGTTTCCCGTTGTAGATCGTAACCGGCAAAACACTTGATCCGGTCATATATACTTAACCATGAAAATGATATTATTTGGAGGTTCACTAAACTATAAAAAATAGATAAAATAGATATAGAAAACCTCGGTATTGACCAACGTTTCTGAAGTTCAGAGAATCAATGATGCGTTCGGTCATTAGATCGGATACTCTTTTTCTCCAAAAGGATCCCTATAGAAATGAATTCTGGAGAATTCTGAACTTCTGATTTTTTATTTTACCTTTATGTGTTTTATTTTTTCTCCCCCCCCCTTGTTTTTCAAAGAAATCATCCATCATGACGCAAAAAAGACTTCACGACCAACCCATTGTAATA
>Ga0209230_10001130_pt1 | contig 10649 bp, 7 predicted proteins | sample LakOntMetagenome_FD_187467 | JGI IMG/M metagenome (GOLD analysis project Ga0209230, IMG submission 187467) | Freshwater and sediment microbial communities from Lake Ontario - Sta 18 epilimnion Metagenome (SPAdes) (version 2) | ecosystem: Environmental > Aquatic > Freshwater > Lentic | place... | reverse complement strand
AGAATCCAATTGATAATTTCCAAATACAGCTTTTATCTCAAGTCCGCATGCCTTAAAATAGTTTTCGAAATCAGTTTGTGTTAGCAACATGACTTTCTCTTCAAACAAATAATCATGATTCTGATCATTGAAAGAGATCGATTTGACTACTTTCTTACCAATAATTTCGCGGTGAATATGAAAGTGAATTCCTTCAATATTTTTTTCTTCATCAACAAATCCTTTCGATCTAATTTTCTCCACATTCAAGAAATCAAGAATGAGTATTCCGCCTTTACGAAGCGATTGCGCGACATTTCTCACCACACGTAAATTGTCTGAATCGTGATCGAAATAACCAAAGCTTGTAAATAAATTGAAAATGTAATCGAACGCATTGGTAGCAAGCAATTGACGCATATCATGTTCGTAAAATTGCAAATCAATTTGCTCCTGTTTACTCGCAAATCGGATGTTCTCGGCGGAAAGATCTACGCCTGTTACATCAAATCCTTTGCTATGTAAATAAACGGAATGCCGTCCTCTTCCACAAGCAAGGTCGAGCATGAATGACTCTTTTTTAGGATTAAGGTATGCGATCAGGTGATCCAAAAAGAATGTTGCTTCTTGTGCATCTCTATTCGCATAAAGCAAATGATAATAAGGAGAATTGAACCACTCCTTGAACCACTCTTCCCGATGAATTTCTTCCATTGCAGCAAAAGTACAACAAGCGATTGTTTTTAAATTACAATCAACGAATTTTATTGATTGGTCATACTGCAAAAAAAAAGCTGCTCTTTTGGAGCAGCTCTTATTGGTGGTTTGTGATTTGAATTTACTTTTTCACAAAACGAATAGAATTCATTTTGTTATTTTCTAAGACACTTACAGTGTATAATCCTGATTGTAAATCTTCAACTGAAATAGAAGTAGAGGTTGAATTGAATTTACCAGAAAGAACTAAAGCACCAATTTGATTGTAAACTTGGTAAGTAGCATTCGATGTTGTTTGTCCTAAGTTGAAACGAAGTAAATCAGAAACTGGATTTGGATATACTCCAATTGTAGAATTATTGATATTGTCTAATCCTAAAGTTAAAGGAACTAAAACAGCATCAATTACATGAACAACTCCATTCGTAGCTTCGATATCTGCTACAATTACTATTGCATTGTCAATTGAAACATTACCACCAGCGATTGTAACTAAAACATTATCACCAAAAAGTGTAGGAACTAGTTGGCCATTTGATAAATCACCTGAAAATGCAGCTGCCCCAACAACGTGGTGCAAAAGAACATCTGTTAATAATCCACTAGGATCTGCTAATAAAGCATTTAAAGTAGCTGTTGGAACAGCAGCAAATGCTGCATCTGTTGGAGCAAATACGGTGAATGGACCTGTTCCTGATAATGTTCCTGCAAGACCCGCTGCAATAACTGCAGTTTCAAGCGTTGTATGTTCAGGGCTATTAACAATAATGTCAACAACAGTTCCATTGCTCACAACAGCTTCAGGAATAAGAACAGCATTAATTACGTGAACAACACCATTGGAAGCAACGATATCAGCTACAGTAACTAAAGCATCATTTATGTATACCATTCCATTATCGATAGTAACTGTTACATCTTGTCCTTGAATGGTCATAATCATTTGCCCATTGCTTAAATCTGAAGATAAAGCAGTACCAGAAACAGCATGGTAAGTCAAAATATTAGTAAGAGCAGGAATATCAGCTAATAATGCAGCAATTGTTCCAGCAGGTAACGCATCAAATGCAGCATCTGTTGGAGCAAAAATCGTGAATGGACCAGTTCCAGATAAAGTTCCAGCCAGACCAGCTGCAATTACAGCTGCTTCAAGTGTTGTATGGTCAGGACTATTTACAATAATATCTACAACGGTTCCGTTTGAAACTGCAGCTGGTATTAAAACTGCGTCAATAACATGAACCACACCGTTTGTAGCTACAATGTCTGCTACAGTAACTTGTGCATCATTAATGAAAACGTTTCCATTATTAAAGGTAACTGTTACGTCTTGACCTTGAACAGTCATAATCATTTGTCCATTGTTCAATCCTGCAGAAAAAGCAGAACCAGCAACAGCGTGGTAGGTTAAAATATTAGTAAGTGCAGGAATGTCAGCTAATAATGCATCAACTGTTCCAGCAGGTAGGGCTGCAAATGCTGCATCTGTTGGAGCAAAAATCGTGAATGGACCAGTTCCAGACAATGTTCCAGCAAGACCAGCTGCAATAACAGCTGCTTCAAGTGTAGTATGATTTGGGCTGTTAACAATAACATCAACTACTGTTCCTGTTGGAGGAAGTAAAACTGCATCAATAACATGAACAACACCATTTGTAGCAACGATATCAGCTACAGTAACTTGTGTGTTGTTAATGAACACATTTCCATTATTAATTGTAACCGTAACTTTTTGACCTTGAACGGTTGTAATCATTTGACCATTGTTCAATCCTGCTGAAAAAGCAGAACCAGCTACGGCATGGTAAGTTAAAATATTAGTAAGAGCAGGAATATCAGCTAATAGAGCATCAACTGTTCCAGCAGGTAGAGCTGCAAATGCTGCATCTGTTGGAGCAAAAATCGTAAATGGACCAGTTCCAGACAATGTTCCAGCAAGACCAGCTGCAATAACTGCTGCTTCAAGTGTTGTATGATTTGGGCTGTTAACAACAACATCAACTACTGTTCCTGTTGGAGGAAGTAAAACTGCATCAATAACATGAACAACACCGTTTGTAGCAACGATATCGGCTACAGTAACTTGTGCATTATTAATAAACACATTACCGTTGTTAATTGTAACGGTAACTTTTTGTCCTTGAAGTGTTGTTACAAGTTGTCCATTAGTCAAACTATTAGACAATGCAGTAGCTCCAACAGCATGGTATGTCAAAATGTTTGTTAGAGCTGGGATGTCAGCTAATAGAGCAGCTACTGTTCCTGCAGGCAAAGCTGCAAAAGCTGCGTCTGTTGGTGCAAAAACTGTGAATGGTCCTGGACCAGATAATGTGCCTTGAAGGTTGGCTGCAATTACAGCTGCCTCTAATGTGTTGTGATCTGGGCTGCCGACAATAATGTCTACAACAGTTTGTGCATTGACAGCCAAAGTCATAAAGGAAGCTGTTAATAGAGTAAAAATTTTTTTCATAAGTTTGGTTTTGTTTAATTGGTTTAACATTGTGATATCAAACATCAACCTTGAAATAATGTTTTCTAAAAATGAAAAAACGTTAAACAAAATTGGAGTGATTGATATTAGGTAATTGAAAATCAATGAAATAAAATTATAGTTTTAATACAATGGAATCAGAACAACACGAGATCCTCATTCGCACATACGCAGGCTTGGAAGAAGTACTTGAATCGGAAGTGCGTAATTTAGGAGGTGCCGATGTAGAAAGAATGGTTAGAGCTGTGAGCTGCAAAGGTGATCAGGGCTTTTTATATAAACTGAATCTTGCTTTGAGAACTGGATTACGTGTGCTTAAGCCAATACACAAATTTAGTTTTAAGTCGAACGACGATTTTTACAAAGCCATTTTCGACATTGATTGGAATGTGTATTTTGATGTCGATAAAACCATGATTATTGATTCCTTGCTATTTAGTGAGATGTTTACCAATAGCATGTTTGTGAGTCAATTAGCTAAAGATGCCATTGCCGATCGTTTTCGCAAAGAAGTTGGCCGCCGTCCATTTATCGATTCCAAAGAACCTAACATATATATAAGTGTTTACGTGCGTGATCAGGATGTAACTATTTACTTAGATAGTTCAGGTTCGAGTTTGCATCGTCGTGGTTATAGAAAAGAACAAGTGAAAGCTCCTTTGAGTGAAGTGATGGCTGCAGGAATATTATTGATGAGTAATTGGTCGCACCATTTTCCCTTGGTTGATCCAATGTGTGGTTCTGGAACTTTCTCGATTGAAGCGGCATTAATAGCGAACAACATTCCTCCAGGTATTTTCCGTCCTGGATTTGCCTTTGAACATTGGAGAGATTTTGATCAAGAACTTTTTGATACTATTTTGGAAAGTTTGAATAAGAAAATAACCGAATTTCCGGTTTCAATAAAAGCAAGCGACAGAAGTTTTGCAGCAGTTGAATTGGCACGTGAAAATGCCCGCGAAGCCGGTGTTGAAGGGGATATTCAATTTGAGAATCTGCCATTCGAAAAACACGTCAATCCGGGGAAACGCTCGTTCTTGTTTTTAAATCCACCTTATGGAGAACGCATGCAGCCCGAAGACATTGATGCCCTTTACGGCATGATTGGAAGTACGCTTAAACACACGTATGGCGGATCGGAGGCTTGGATTTTTACTTCAAACCAAGATGCATTGAATAAAATTGGTCTTCGTCCATCACGTAAAATCAAGTTGTTTAATGGGCCACTTGAGTGTCGCTTAGTTCGGTATGAAATGTATGACGGTAGTAAAAAGGCAAGTAAAAATCAAGCAGTCTGATTTTAAATTTTGTGTTTACGATTTAGTTTTTGATCAATTGATTTTTTTATTTAACGCATTAAAATATCACCTAATCAAGTAGTATTTTTATAATACAAGTTGTTGTGAAAATTATTTTTCTCCTAAATAGATGGGTTGAATTGATTTAATTCTCAAAAAATGAATGGATTAAATTAAATTGTTGGTGATAGATATTTTTTTTAATTTGCATGCAGAAGCTTTCAAGGTTTCTTGTATTTTTATCGAATCAACAATTTATTTTAATGAAAACAGGTACTATTAAATTCTTTAACGCAACCAAAGGTTTCGGTTTCGTTAAAGTGGACAATACCGACCAAGAGGTTTTTGTTCATGTAACAGGTCTAATTGATCAAATTAACGAAGGAGACAATGTTTCTTTCGACGTAATCGAAGGCCGCAAAGGTTTGAATGCAATCAACGTGAAAAAGATCTAATCTGATATCATACTTGAACATCATTGCCTTTAAAACCTCCGCTCTTGAGCGGAGGTTTTTTTTTATTCGGAAATAAAATCTTCTTGCAAACATTACGTTAGTTGTTTCAATCAATTCTCTTTATTTGCATAAATCATAAGCTAAGCATGAATATTAAATTCCTTTCTCTATTTGCATTTTCTTTTTTCTCTTTGTCCGTTCTAGCCCAACGAAATGCGAATAAAGAAACCGAAAAGCTAGATTATCTCTTGTATTATCTGAATAATAATTACGTTGATACGGTAAGCTCGCATCAAATCGTAGAAGAAGGTATTCGGGCCATGTTAAAAGAACTCGATCCACATTCAGTTTATATTTCCAAAGAAGAACTCAAAGAAATGGAAGAGCCATTGGTTGGAAATTTCGACGGTGTTGGAATACAATTCAATATTTTAGAAGACACCATTGTTGTGGTGAATACCATTGTTGGAGGCCCTTCCGAAAAGTTGGGAATTCTCGCTGGAGATAAAATCGTGAAGATCGAAAGTGAGAATATGGCTGGTATCAAAATAAAAAACAAAGATGTAATCAGCCGTCTCCGTGGAACAAGAGGTACTGTTGTTAAAGTGAGTATTTTTAGAAAAGGAGTGAAAAATCTGATTGAATACAGTATCACACGCGATAAAATTCCACTTACAAGTATTGATGCTACATACATGGCAGATCCGGAAACGGGTTATATTAAACTCAGTCGTTTTAGCGCTACATCTGGTACGGAATTTCTTACAAGTCTCGAAAAGCTGAAAAAGTCGGGAATGAAAAACCTCATCATCGACTTAACTGGAAATGGTGGTGGATACCTTCAAACCGCCATAGATATTGCTGATCAGGTATTAACTGATAACAATTTAGTAGTTTATACCAAAGGGAGAAAGCCAGGTTCTAAAACCGATTACACTTCTACAGACATAGGAATTTTTGAAAAAGGCAAACTCATTGTGCTCATTGACGAAGGTTCGGCTTCGGCATCGGAAATTGTTTCAGGCGCAATTCAAGATTTAGATAGAGGTTTAATCATTGGTCGTCGTTCGTTTGGAAAAGGACTTGTCCAAAATTCCTTTCCATTTCCTGATGGTTCAGCCATGCGATTAACAACGGCGCGTTATTACACACCTTCGGGAAGATGTATTCAAAAGCCCTACGAAAAAGGCGTTGATGATTATTACGATGATTTAAACAAACGATTTAAGCATGGCGAATTCACCAATCGTGATAGTATTTCCTTTGCCGATTCTCTTAAATTTTACACTCTTGGCAAACGATTGGTTTATGGAGGTGGAGGAATCATGCCCGATTTATTTATTCCACTTGATACAAGTGAAAACTCGAAGTACTTAACAGATGTATACCGCAAAGGGCTATTTAACACGTTCGCATTAAAATATGTAGATCAAAATAGAGCTAGTATTCGCACACAATTCCCGGATTTCAAATCATATAAATCGGGATTCAACGTTTCCGATGCATTATTGAATGATTTCATTACTGCCGCTGAGGTAGAAGAGATTAAACGAAACGATGCTGATATTAAAACATCTGGTGATTTTATTCGCCGTCAGTTGCGCGCTATCATTGCAAATCAGATTTGGGGCATCAGCGAGTTTTACGAATGTATTAATGAAAGTAATCCGATCGTCAAAGAAGCGCTCATTCAAATGAAATCGGATAATTTCAAGAAATTGAGGTTGCGTTATTGATGGTGTTTTTGGAAGGAATCTCTGATTTCACCTTTTTCGCGCAATACTAATTCCGTCTCTTATTGGAAGTAATACAACTTCAACTCGGGAGTCTGCTGCAATTTTTTCGTTGTAAACACAGATTAATCGAGTGTCCTCGTCATTCGCTTTCACTGGTTCAATGACTTTTCCACTCCAGAGTACATTGTCTGTTATAATTATTCCACCTGGTTTCACGCGATCTATTATCAAGTCGTAATATTCCGCATACCCCGATTTATCGGCGTCTATAAAAACAATATCGAATTCACCTATAATTGTTGGAATCACCGAGCGCGCATCGCCAATGTATGTGTGAATCTTATCGGTCATTTTAGCTTCATCAATAAAACGATTTACAAATACATCTCGTTCAGGGTTGTTGTCGATGGTATGTAAAATCCCACCTTCAGCCAATCCTTCGGCTAAACAAATGGCAGAATATCCGGTGTAGGTTCCAATTTCAAGGATACATTTTGGACGCGTTAAATGACTCAATAAGCTCAAAAGCCGACCTTGTAAATGACCAGATAGCATTCTCGATTGCATCATTTTAAGATGCGTTTCTCGATTTAATTTCTTTAAAATTTCGGGTTCTTCACTGCTATGTTCATTCGCATAATTGGCTAATGCCTCGTCGATAAATTCCATGATGCAAGTTTAGGTTTTTATTTATGTACTGATTAATCTACTAGTTGGAAATTGTTTCATGAAGTTTCAAAACTACTTAAACGTATATAAACGTTTCAAATAAATGAGGTCGTTCAAAAATCGTGTATGTTGCACCCGGGAAGGGGAGTATGGGTCTCCTTAAAAAATACGCACCCTATTTACAAGCACATAATTATTAGATGTCCGATAAATTGCGAACAGGTTTGTTGAAAACAATAAATTATAAATTAATCAGGATGTTATTATTATCTGTTCGATTGAGTTCGTCATTCCAATTTTCATCATTCATCATTATGGATTTAAAATCGTCCGCCATAAATAACGAATATGTGCAATCATCGTTTTACGAAGTTTCATTTTCGAATAGCCTTTGCGTCTGTCGTTGAAAAGCATTGTTGGAATTTCCTTAATGACAAATCCTTTTCGATGTAATTTATAGAGAATCTCAACCTGACATATAAATCCCTTTTCCGAGAAAATTGGTCTGCTATTGGACTGCAATTGCTGCAAAATTGAAACTCGATAAATCCTATAAAAAGAGGTGAGGGTTTGATACGGAAGATTCAAACATCTGCGAGTTAATCCATTGGCGAATCTTGAAATGAGTAATCGAGCCCAATTCGTTTTACTAAATCCTCCGCCTTCTTCATACACCGAAGCCAATACAACATCGGCATGATTTATTGAATCAAACATGATTTGTAATGATGAAAGATCTGCAGTTCCATCGCCCTCCATCGTTAATAAAAAATCGAGATCTGGAAGTGTATTAAGTACATATTGAAATCCATTTTCAAAAGCAACTCCAGGTCCATAATTGTTCCCATCACCCAAAACAAGCAGCCTTCCTTTTTGCTGTTCTTCATCCAACCAAAGCCGAGAGCCATCGTTTGATCCATCATCGCAAAGTATAATTGAAAGTTGTATGCTTGAACTCTTCAACTTCTCAATGGACTCTATCAAGTTTGGTAAATTCTCAAACTCGTTGAAAATCGGAATCACAACAGCCAGTTTCATTGGCTAATGCATTTGTTTTTGATACCATTCCCAGGTTTTTTGAAGTCCTTCTTGAAAAGGAACTTTCGCTTTCCAATGCAAAAGGATTTCAGCTTTCTCGGCCGAACCAACACGCCGCATTACATCTTCGTAATCTTCAAAATTAGCATAGGGGAGTAGTTCAATTTTGGGAGAATCGTCCCGAACCAATGCCCATATTTTTTCCGCCAAAGAAGCTATGGAAATTTCCTCCTCCATTGCAGAACAAAAATTGAAAATGCCACTCGCTAAATCATCGCGATTAAACAATGCAAAGATACCATCAACAAGATCGTCAATGTATATAAAGCTGCGTGTTTGCATCCCGTCGCCATGAAGTTCTAGAGTTTCTCCTTTTGCAGCTTTTTCCATAAATACCGAGTGCGGACCGCCCCACCAACCTTGGGCTTGACGAGGTCCATAACATCCAAAAAACCGCATGATTTGAAAGTGCAATCCAAAGGATCTGCCTGCTGCAATTAGCTTGTGTTCAGTATGCAATTTCGATGTGGCATACGCCCAGCGTTTAATCGTAGATGGTCCTAAAACGCAATCGCTCGTTTCGGTATAGGGCAAGTGCGGATTTTTTCCGTAAACATCGCTCGTAGAAGCGAAAAGTAGTCGAATGTTATGTTTTATAGAAAATTCAAGCAAGGTATTCGATACGCGCGCATTTTCTTGCAGAGTTTCCCAACCGGACGAATAGCGTGGAATTTTTTGGGAAGCAAGATGAACGATTGTCTGAGTTCCGATATGCTCAATCAGTTTAATATTCCCCGCATCACCTAAAATAAAAGTAAAGTTTGGATGATTTCGGATTGCTTCTAAATTGATTTCTAAACCACGACTTAAATTGTCGATGCCCCAAACTTGATGTCCGGCTTCAATGAAGCGTTCGCATACATGTGATCCAATAAAACCAGCTGCTCCTGTTACGAGAATTTTCATTTTAAGATGGAGCTATATTTTATCTGTTTCAGGGATTCCGTCCTTGTTTGCATGGAAATACAAAAATACCTTTTCGGCTTTAGAATTCCCTACAGATACAGCCAGTTCTTTCACTGATAATTCGCGAATCTTTTTTACGGAAATAAAATCGCTAAGCAGTTTTTCTGCAGTGCTTTTTCCAATGCCATCAATCTCAAATAATTCTGTCGTTAAAGTTCCGTCATCCCTTCGTTTTCGGTGATGGGTGATGCCAAATCGATGCGCCTCGTTCCGTAAATGCTGAATCAACTTCAGACTTTCACTTTTCTTATCAATATACAATGGCAATGGATCGCCCGGGAAATAGATTTCTTCCAATCGTTTCGCAATGCCAATAATGCTAATTTTTCCACGTAAGCCAATCTTATCCAATGCGCCCAATGCGGCACTCAATTGCCCTTTTCCTCCATCAACAATAATGAGTTGTGGCAAAGCTTCATCTTCATTTAACAAGCGACTATATCTACGTTCAATCACTTCTGCCATCGTTGCAAAATCGTCGGGCCCAACAACCGTTTTTACATTAAAATGCCGATAATCTTTTTTACTAGGTCGCGCATCTTTGAAACATACCATAGCAGAAACAGGGTAGCTTCCTTGGAAATTTGAATTATCGAAACATTCAATGTGCTTAGGTAATAGGGGCATGCGCAAGTCTTTTTGCAGTGTTTCAAGAATGCGTTTGGAATGCCTTTCTGGGTCAACAAGCTCGAGTTGTTTGTTCTTCTCCCTTAAATAATTGAGGACATTGCGAACGCTTAAATCGAGTAAGCTTTTTTTATCTCCACGTTGAGGTATGGTAATAGTCAAATAATCGTCTTCCAAATCGGGCATTATCGGAACAATTATCTCACGGGCATTGCTGTCGAAGCGTTGACGCATTTCACCGATGGCAATGCTAAGAAGTTCCTCCGGTTGCTCATCCAAACGTTTTTTTAATTCGAGGGTAAATGCTTGCACGATGCTGCCTTCAATGACTCTCAGGTAATTCACATACGCAATTTTTTCTTCCGAATGAATGGAAAAAACATCCACATTATGTATGCTTGGATTTACAATGGTCGATTTGCTTTTGAATTTCTCAAGTAATTCGAGCCGCTCTTTTAAATCCTGAGCCTTTTCAAATTCAAAATTGCCGGCATACTCCATCATCTTGGAACGAATGCCTTTCATTAAATCACCAATATTACCCTTTACAAGTTGACGAATTTCTTGAATTACAACGTTGTAATCTTCTTCGGTTTGATAGCCAACGCAAGGA
>Ga0209230_10001129_pt1 | contig 10659 bp, 5 predicted proteins | sample LakOntMetagenome_FD_187467 | JGI IMG/M metagenome (GOLD analysis project Ga0209230, IMG submission 187467) | Freshwater and sediment microbial communities from Lake Ontario - Sta 18 epilimnion Metagenome (SPAdes) (version 2) | ecosystem: Environmental > Aquatic > Freshwater > Lentic | place... | reverse complement strand
TTCGTCAATGTGATCCGTTTTTAGATTCCATTCGAGACCCTCTTGCAAACCCGAGCGACTGAGGTTGCTGCTGCCAACAAAACTGGTTCCGAGCTTGTTTGAGGCTGCGTAGAACAAATACGCCTTGGGATGAAAACTCTTAGGGCTGCTAAATATCTTGACCTCTAGGTTGCCAGCATGCTCGTTTGAATGAAGCCGATCTAAGAAGAATCCCAAAGCACTGACGTCGGTGGTTTCTAAATAGTCAGTTGTCAGCAGCCGAATATGGGCGCCACGATCGAGGGCCTGAAGGATCCGGTCTTTAAGAACATCTACACCAGACTTCATCACAAAACTTATAAGCAGGTCAATCCGGTCAAGGCTTTCATCCGATAAGCACTTCACAAGTTCGTTGAAAAGTCGACGATCCTTAGGGGTGGTGAGTTTTGGAGCGATGGCATTTGGTGCAAGGTAATTTCCCTTTTCGGGAATTACATGGCGAACTCCGCCCCGTGGGTCGGACATGTCGTTGTTGTAGCGGGGGATGACATGTATGTGTAAATGATCAATAGTTTGCCCAGCTGCTTCCCCCGCATTGAAGCCAACATTGAAACCGTCGGGCTGACTTTCAGTGATGAGATTTGCACGCACCACGTCGACTAGTTGAAGAATCGCTTGCCGTTCAGATTCGGACGCATCCCACCAAGTACTGATCTCTCGTTTGGGAATGATCAGGGTATGACCAGGGCTAACCGGGTATTGATCTCGAATGGCGTAAGCGAGTTTGTTGCTGGCAACATAGTCGGTCGGAGGAATTAAAGAAAAGACCGACGGCACGGCCACAGATTAGAACGAACAGACGAAAAAGTCGAATGGAATCTTCACGCGTGACCCAGACTGATTTATCAGTATAAATCGGCTTCAGCTATTAAGTTTCAATCCAATTAATTAGACCAACTCTTACTTTGAAATATCTGAATCTAGATCCCCAGTGAATTTATTGAGAACAATTTACACCATTTCTATTAGCGCGTAACCTGAACGAGAAATCACCTCTAAAAGTCGCATAATGTTCGCTTATGAAGATTTTGGGCAATAAATATAGCTATGACGAAACTCGGGGGCGGCCTGGAGGCTTTTCAACTGTGTACAAGGGGGTCGATCTCTCGACTGATCCACTACGTACGGTAGCGATCAAGATTCTTAGTACCGAAGAAAAGTATGAATCGTGGTTGAAAGTATTTTTCGAAAAAGAGGTTGAATCTCTTATCACTCTAGAACACCCCGGAATATTGAGAATTTGGGATTATGGAATTACTGAAGATGGGAAGTTCTTTCTCATTTTGGAATGGATGGAAAGAGATTTACATACTTGGATTGAGGAAACACACGGAATCAACTGGCAAACATTCTTGACTCAACTTGGGTTGCCGATAATAGAGGCATTGGCCTACGCGCATGAACGGCAAGTAATTCATCGCGATATAAAGCCACAAAACATATTGTTAGATGAAAATGATTGTCCCAAGTTGGCTGACTTTGGCATCTCAAAGATCAAAAACGACTTTAAACCTTCCTACGAAACCACTATTGATTTCTCTTCGCGCCCCTTCGCGCCACCTGAAAAGGACTCCACCGCCGCTAGAGATGTGTTTGCTTTTGGAGTACTACTGATCACGGCGCTTGCAGGCGAATATCCAAGTGATTATCCCGAAATTGAATTGCTGTTACAGAAAATCGAATGCCCAGACGAGCTTCGCGCGATAGTGAAGGAATGTGTAGAACTAAGCAGTGCTAAACGACCACGCAACGCAAATATCGTTCTAGAGCAAATCAGATTATTAGTAGAAAAATACGAACTTAATCATAGAGAAAATAGAACGGTGTTACTCGATATCACTAGAGCAGTTCGTGATCAGATTTCCACTTTTAAATCCATTAACCAACTTGATGTGAATAAATTTATCGTCGATGACCTAAATAAGCGAGCACTTCTGAGAGATGCTTCCGAAGATATTCCATTCGGGCAGAGCATTGACAGGCGCATATTTATTGGCGGAGAAGAATTCTCGTATGGCAGCAAAATCACTTTAGACAAAGACAGTAAGCATGGTCGAATAACCCTGATGGGTGTGCGGGCATATAACGACGGTGCAGAAACTCGAGCAGAAAATGTTGATTTACGACTAAGGGAGTACACATTCACCCACAGTGCAAACTCTCTTAGTCCAAAATCTTCCCGCGACTCCATTGAACGATTAATTCAAGATTTAGAAGTACACAATGAATCTCGGAACCAGTTAGCAATCAGTGAGCAAAGTCGGAAGCTGATTGAGCAATGGAAAGCGCAAATTTCATTACGAGAGTCCATTGAAAAAAATCGGGAAAACCCCATCAATTACTCAAGGTATTCAATTGATAATCAACGAATCACTTTTCAGGTGACAGATGATCCGCATGAAATTAAGGTCGGGGAATATCGACGGGCGGTGAACGGTGCTGGTTGGGTGACTCGGAGTTTTGAAATTGAATCGGTCCAAGATGAATCTGTGACTGGCTATTTCGAGGTTAAGCCGGAGAACATCCCCTTACGTGGTCAAATCAAGCTAGACAACTCAGCTGCTCAAATAAAGATAGACCGCGAGCGAAGGGCCCTAAACAGTCTGATACACGAGTCCAGTGACCTCGTTAATCCCGTCTTGAAGGAAATAGTTCTTGATCCTTCTGCACAGAAACATTTTCCAAATCAAGATATTGAAAAGTGGCACATTGAAAATTTAGATCTCGAAAAGAGAGAGATCATTAAGGCCGCCTTGGGAAATCAAGGAATGTTCGTAGTTGAGGGACCTCCGGGAACTGGTAAAACTACGCTCATCGCAGAATTGGTTGCCCAACAACTGAGAATCAAGCCAAATTCCAAAATACTGATTTCAAGTCAAACAAATGTTGCTTTAGATAATGCAATTGAACGCATTGCGAAAATTGTAGACAAAAATCGAGTTATTCGTTTGGCAGATCCAAACAACTCTAAGGTCGCAGAAAGTATGTCTGAATTCTTGTTGAAGAATCAGGTCGAAAGATGGCGTGAAAAAGTCGTTTCAACTTCGTTGAACAACTTCAAGAAATGGTGTGAGGATCGAGAGATTGATCACGTGAAGGTCGTTTCTGCAAGCAAAATCAATCAGTTGGCGCTGCTCATCGAGATCCAATTGGATAAAAAGCGAGCTCTAGTGAAATTGTCAGAAGAGTTCGACCTAAATATTGGTCGAATGTCCCCCACTGAGCGAGAAGAGACTGAAGAGTCAATTCGAACTTACAAGAAAGACATCAAAAAGATTGAGCGCGACCGCAAGCAAATCATTAGTGAACTTCAAATAGCCAAAGTGGAGATTGATGAACTCCTCAATGAACCGGCAAAACTGCGTTCGTTGGCAGAGGAAGTTCTGTTACCCCTAGGTGGCGACAGAAGATTTGTAGACGTGCATGTTTCGTGGAATCAGCTACTCAATGTAAGTGGGCAGTTTGATGAGGCTGTTATTTACAATTCGCAAGTTATGGGAGGAACTTGTATTGGTATCGCGAAATGGTATGCAAACTTTGCTGATTTGCGATTTGACTTATGCATAGTTGACGAAGCCTCAAAAGCAACCGTCACTGAGAGTTTGGTGCCGTTAATCCGGTCTAGGAAATGGGTATTAGTTGGTGATGAACGACAACTCCCACCATTTGTTGATGAGGCAATGAAAAACAGATCACTGCTTGACGAATTTTCAGTCAATTCCCACGAATTAAGCCAAACCTTATTTGGCCGTATGGTTGAAGAGCTGCCAGAACACAGTCGTGCCAAACTTGTCACTCAGCGACGGATGTGTACAGCTATTGGAGAACTGGTTTCAAATTGTTTTTATGACGGAAAACTGATTTCTGAGGGGCCTGAACCCTTTGACAAATTTGAAGACCTTTTGCCAAAGCCAATTACTTGGTGGGATACGAGTGGTCTATCCGACCGGGAAGAAAACTTCAACAAAACATCATTAAAGGTAAGCAATATCTGTGAAGTTCGAGTAATCAGGAAATTACTAGAGAGGATTATTCACCTAAGTGAGGAGAAATCTTTCGATGTGAGCTCAAGTATCTTGCTAATCACTCCATATCAGGCTCAAGTCAGTCAACTTGAAAGAATGCTCACGCTCTTGCCAAAATCCAGTTTGGAAATTCGAGTAAGTACGGTGGACGCTGTACAAGGGCGAGAAGCTGATTTGGTTGTCTTTTCAACCGTTCGGTCAAATACAGAGAACAGGGTTGGCTTTTTGGACGAAGACCGAAGGGCAAATGTTGCCCTCTCTCGAGCACGCCGAGGGCTGATAGTCGTCGGGGATGCCGAATTTTTGAGTAATGCTGATTCTCCTTTCAGAGAAGTAATTAGCTTCATCCGTCTTAACAATGCATATGGAGAAATCAGAGGCGTTGAGTTATGAATGAAAATACAGCAGTCATCGAAATTTATGCTGACTACAGGCCTGGTTATGAATTAATTGATGTTGTGGATGGTTGCATCCCCTTCTACGTAGTTTCTGGTCCAGCAATTATTCAACGCAAGAAAAAGGTAACTCCCATAGATGAATTTGTGCTGAGGGCTATCTCGGTAGGAGTGAATACGACTGAAACAATTGGATTTTTTCTTGGCCTAGAGCAAGATGTTTTGGAGCAAGCCCTATCTCGACTTTGGAAAGACGACGTTCTAGACAATCCTTCCGTAGAGGGACAACGAATCTTCAAACTTACCGAACAGGGTGAATTGATGTTGACGGAACTCATGGAATTGATTCCCGAATCACGTGATATTTGGTTCCCCTTTGACAGAATCACGTATAAGCCTTCCTTAAGGCACCCGAGACTATTAAGCCGGAAGTCCGACCTCATAAAGGATGATGCATCCCCCCTATTCATAAAGCCAAGGACCAACTCGAAGCCCAAAATTGAAGATCTAGAGATACGAAATATTGATGAATCAATAAAGGCGACGGTGGGTTCCTCAGGCGAAGAAGCTGACGTTCTGCTTTTCAAAAGGATCGATCGGGTTGAGGAAAAGTACCTGGAATGTCAAATATTGTTGTATGAGTCCACTGATTTAGATGAGAGAGTCTTTGAAATAGCCATCGACGGTCGGGTCGATACAAAACTCGCAGCTGAAATCGAGGGACTAGGTGGGTTAGATTATCTAGATTTACAATTTGGAGGGCTAGATCCAGTTGATGTTGCACCAGTAGAACAATTTGAGCAACAACTGTTGTCGGTTGGAGAAAAAATCGTTTCTGTGAAGGAAGTGGGGGAGTTACGCCGCACCTTTTTGAACGTGTCCGAAAACAGCGAAGACGATACGCAAAGTGGCATCAGGGAATTGAAGTCTGTGACTGGCAGCCTCGTAGCTAAGAGTGAAATCGAAATCAGAAATCTGGACACCTTTGAACATCGACCACTGATGTTCAGTGCAATTTCAGAGGCTAAAGAACGCCTTATGATTATCGCTCCTTGGATCACTCGCGCTTCCGTGAATAAGCAATTCTTACAAGCATTACGTTCGGCTTTGAGGCGGGGGGTAGTCGTTCATATCGGGTATGGGTTTCAAGAGGATGATCTCAAAAACAGTCCTGCAGCAATAAATGATCTTGAAAAAATGGCAGAAGAATTCAAAAACTTCCGAATAGCAAACTTGGCTAAAAATCACCTTGGCTCAACTCATGCGAAAATTCTCATTTGGGACAACAATCAGGTTGTCTCAAGTTTTAACTGGCTCTCTTTTTTGGGCGACGCTAAGCGTACTTACAGGCATGAAAATGGGATTTTGGTGCGTGATCGTGCCCAATTGGTAGACCCGATGTGGTTAGAAAATAAGAATTGGATAGAGAGGATGGCAGTACCAAACTAAAACCAGAGGGGCCAGTGCGCTTGGGGACTTTACGGGTCAGTGCTAAGGCCGCCACCGCTTCACGCATACTGTTGGACCGGACCAACTTGATGTTCGCATCAACTTCCAGATACTTCGGCGGCACGATCGCTCCCGAGAAACCAAGTCGTGCAGCTGTCGTTCCGCCATTAATTTTAGAAAGTGGCGCCGGCTGGGTGGGTTCGTGACCCCCCACTCAGCCGGCACACTCGCCTGTGGTACTTGCCAATGTTGAGGGGATCGTGTTGGTCAAGTACTTCTTTGGGGATCGAAGTGAAAGTGTCGCCTCTCGCTTCGTTGCTTTCAAAATACTGTGACTTGCCAAGCCTCTTCTAGGGACCAAGGACCCAAAAAGCCACCCAATAGGTAGTCATCACAACACACAATCGTGAATTTCGGTCGTTTCTTTTCTGCTAACAAGGGGGCATATGGACATTGATGATTTTGATGAATTCGATGACTGGGAATCTGACGAATATACGTTTGAGGAGCAACTTGAACGTATTGACAATGATCTCAGCGATGAAGAGATCCTGGTTTTCGTTGACCTCGTTTTTGATGATCCCGAAGATGCTGAGTCCTTCAACAATGACAAGACTTGGTGGCCGAATCGTCGCGCCGTCGAGATCTTGAACACCCTCAACCCGAGTGGGGTTGTCGGTAAGGGTGAATCGGCCCTGGCAAAACTGGCCCTACTTCTGCGTGAACAAACTCAAGGTGATTTCGGCAAAGCTAAGAAGATTCTGCGGAGTTGCGGGTTTGATATTCCGTTTGAACGTGAACCCGATGGGGCAACTGAGATCAAGGTTCCACCTGTTACGACGTCCGAGGATTCGCTTTTGTCTAAAATTAAGGCTCGACAGAAATTGCTGTTGGTGCAAAACATGAAGCCTCCCAAGATCAACGCAATGTCAAAGCGTGGTGATGGCGATGAAACATCGTCAACAATTGACGCTGGCTTCTTTGAACCGCGCGACGTTGATTTCATTATGGCCGAACTTGCGCAGATGGAAGGGATGCGGTCGGTAGTTACGTGGGCCGAAAACATGATCGCCGCAGAGCACACCTCAAAATTACGTGCTGCAATAGGAATCGCGCGCAGTGACGATATGCCACGCCACTTGGTTTTTCGTGGTGCTCCTGGAACAGGCAAGACAACTTCGGCACGACTACTGGCTGAGTTATATGCCGCACTTGGAATCGTGAGTCAGAACAAGTTTATTGAGACTGATCGGCGCGGTTTGGTTGGCATGTATGTGGGCCACACTGCCGAGCGAACAGCACAAACAATTCAAAAGGCAATGGGTGGAGTCTTGTTCATCGACGAGGCGTACTCATTGACTTATGATCAGCGCGGCTTTGCTCAAGAGGCCATTGCGACCCTGGTGCAGATGATGGAGAACTATCGAAATGACTTCGCAGTCTTCTTTGCTGGGTATTCACGTGAAATGGACGAATTCATTTCCATCAACCCAGGCTTGGCGTCGCGCATTTCTGGGTATCTTGACTTTGAGACATATACCAATGACGAGCTGTGGAAGGTTTTGAACCGGATGGCAATCATGAAGTCGTACATGATTGCTGAAGATGCGCGACAAGTCGTGGACGCATGGTTTGATAATGAGCGACCCAAGATTGAATTTGGTAATGCTCGATCGGCACGACGACTGTTAGACGAGATGGTGGCGAAGCACGCTCGCCGCATTCATCAAATGGAAAAGATCTCTGAAGATGACCTTGTTCTACTTCTTCCTGAAGATGTCACCGACGCTGAGTAGGAATTTCTTGAATAAGAATAAACAGAGTCATCTAAGAGTCTTCAAATAACAGTATAAAACACGGCATTTTCCAACCTTTAATTTATCTAACCTCTCGGTTGGAAGTTTTAAGTACTCCTAGGGCGCATAATTAATGAAATGAAGTTTTGTGAATGGAGATATTTATGAGTGGTGACTCGGGTTCGGCAAAGAAGAAAAAGGAGAAAGCACAATCTATTTCGCTGCAGTTTTTTTCGGAAGAAAAATTGGCAGTATTCACCAGAGAGATGAGGGAACTTTCATTACTGACTGAACTTCCAGTTGACAGTCATCTCTTTAAACATTCAATTCTTGATAAAGATTTTGAGTCTGCCCTATTTCAAATTTGGGAAAGAGGTCGTACTGCACAAACTGAATTAGCAGAAAATACATCTCTACCACTTAGCGAGCGTCGCACTTTGGAGCGGAGGGCGAAGGATGGGGATGAAGCGAGGTCTTTATTACTGAGATCGAATTTAAAGTTAGTGATGAGAGTTGCTCGAAGACAGAATCCGGAGAACCTTTCGGTTGACGATCTGTTTCAAGAGGGTTATTTAGGTCTTGAACATGCTCTGGCGAAATTTGAATGGCGCAAAGGAAACAAGTTTTCGACTTATGCCTTTTGGTCGATCCGACAGGCAATTGCCCGCGGTGTCGCCAATACTGGTCGCACTATTCGACTCCCAGTCCACGCCGGAGACTCGCTTGTACGTCTCAAAAAGGCTCGGTCAAGCCTGGAGCTAAAGTTAGGCCGCCAGCCAACACTGTGTGAACTCGCCACCGAAGTTGAAATGCCCGAAAAGAAAGTGATTGAGGTTTTGCGTTTTGTTGCTCGACCATTAGGAATAGATGGAATGGTTTCCACTGGAGAGCCGCGTCAATCGTTTGAATTTACTGAAGACGACGAAAGTTCAATTATTCATCTCACTGAGATATTGCATGAGCAACGTTCAGCGGAAAGGCCCTTTGAAGTGGCAGGCACTTCGTTGCTCCCCGAAGAAATTGATCGTTTGTTAGCACCGCTTAATGATCGCGAACGAGAAATTTTAAAATTACGTTTTGGCCTTGACCGGGGCGAACCTCGAACTCTCGATGAAGTTGGCAAACATTTCAATTTGACACGTGAGCGAATACGGCAGATTGAAGCGGGAGCGATGAGCAAACTTCGTATGCCAAGTCAAACGGGAATCGTAGTGAACATTCTGAATAATTCTGAATCAAAATTGTTGCCCGATACTTAAGGATCTTGCACCAGAACGGCTGAACTAGATGTGATCTTGGCATTTGGCCACTTTGCTGGTGAGGCAAAGAGTTTTCATCGCTCCGCCAATAGTTATTAAAAGCGGCGCCGGCTGGGTGGGTTCGTGACCCCCCACTCAGCCGACACTCTCGCCTTGAGTACTCTCCAACGCCGAGGGGTCGTGATGGTCAAGTACTTCTTTGGGGATCGAAGTGAAAGTGTCGCTTCTCGCTTCGCTTCTCTTTCAAAATAGGCCAACCGACGAAGCCACTTGTAGGGACCAAGGTCCCAACTACCAACCCGTTAGTCCATAACTGCTTCAGACAAGACGTGCATGTTGTTGCAAACTGACGCAACCCATCGGTCAAATCAGTCGCGTCTCCACACAATGGGACAATCGTCAGTATGCAACTCGGCACCCTCAACAACATTGTGATGGTGGGCCTTGGCAGGCGAACCTGGTCGGGTTAAGTACACGGCATCGTCTCCGCAATAGCGCAAACTAATGGCACGTCGTGAACGGCTAGACGTATTTGGCCCAGCCCCATGAATGGTTCGGGCGTGGTGAATTGTGACGTCACCTGGTTCGGTATCAAATGTCACTATTTGACATTTGTTCTCACGAGCCATCGCTTCAACATCGGGCATGGCCGATCCCTCAGTACCAGGAATCACCATTGAAGAAACAAACAGATTGGGTTGATACAGATCGGGCCAACGATGTGAACCCACCACAAAGCGCACTGATCCAGAATCAAGAGTCACCGAATCAAGCGGGCACCACATCGTGCAGACCTTGTCGCCAACACAATGGAAATAACCCATGTCTTGGTGCCAAGCTGTGCGCTCAATGGTTCCGGGCTCTTTGTACAGCACGCTGTCTTCCCACAAATGGATACGACTCGACTGCATTATTTGTCCGGCAATCGAAGGCAGTATCGAATGACATGAGAAATCCCGAAAGCTCTGATGCTCGAGCCAATGATCAACACCAGCAAAAAATCTTCCTCGGCCAGTTGTCGGCACATCACCCCGTTGCACATCTTGCCCGCTTGCTGCAATTGCGTCTCCCATAGCAGAAAGATCAGCAACACCTGACGTGCCAACAAGCTGCGCTACGGGTTCTTCCATGTCGTGTAACAACTGTGGGTCAAGAATCTTGCGCAGGCACACAATGCCGTCGCGCCAAAAGGTTTCAATTTCTTCGGCTGTTACTTCTCGAAGTGCTTGTTTCATATTTTTAACCTTTCGCTGAAAAACCACCGTCGGCGACAAGAGTATGTCCGGTGATAAAGCGGCTGGCATCTGAGGCCAGAAACAGAACTGCTGGTGCAATTTCGTCGGGTTGTCCAACTCGCCGCAGAGGAGTGCGATCAAGATGAGGTTTCGTCATTGCATCAAAACCCAACATCGGTGCAGTCATATTTGAAGCCACCAAACCTGGCGCCACTGCATTCACCCGAATGTTGTCCGAGGCGTAATGAACTGCCAAAGTTTTTGTCATTTGTACGACAGCGGCTTTTGCTGCGCCGTATCCAGGAACAAACTCAACAGCAAAGAAAGAAGCGAGCGATGCCAAATTGATCACCGATGCACCACCGGGCAAAACAGATTGACTGAGCAATGGCTTCAGTAATTGTGTCAGTCGAAAAGCGGCCGAGATATTGATCTGTAAAGTCTCCTCAAAAACATCAGGA
>Ga0209230_10001128_pt1 | contig 10662 bp, 25 predicted proteins | sample LakOntMetagenome_FD_187467 | JGI IMG/M metagenome (GOLD analysis project Ga0209230, IMG submission 187467) | Freshwater and sediment microbial communities from Lake Ontario - Sta 18 epilimnion Metagenome (SPAdes) (version 2) | ecosystem: Environmental > Aquatic > Freshwater > Lentic | place... | reverse complement strand
TATTTCCACGAGTTCAGAAAGCAATGAAGATTATAGGAAAGATTGAAGATGAATCGTTACTTGAGCAATTGAGAAATCTTTCAACAAGCTATTTATAAATTGTTAATAACTTTGTGAAAAAAGTTTCAGAAAAGTTTGCATAACCAATGGATTGTTATTATATTTAACTATAATTAAAAACAAACAATATGGAAACTACATTTAAAACAATGGGAGAAATTACATTAAGTGAAAAAATGAACGCAATCTTCAATTCAAGTATGTCTATCGTATTCCAAAATAAAATTAGACGCAAAGACGGTGAATGGGATACAAGAATTACTTGGACACACGTAGGATTACCAGGTAACAATGTTATTAAATCTTGTGAATGGTGGGGTTTTGAAACAATGGATGAAGCCGCAGATGATTGTTTAAATTATATCGTAATTAATAGTTTATGAAAAATACATTATACATTTATCGAGGTTCTCGATGCTACTGCTGTGGCAAATCAATAGACGGAATGAACATGGGAACAAGTTCCCGACCTTTATGTGAACGCTGCTGGGAAAAAGGTGGCGATGATTGTTAATAACTTTTTGAAAAAAGTCTGATAAAAGTTTGCATAACCAATAGATTGTTATTATATTTAACTATAATTAAAAAATACAAATTATGGCAACAACTGTGAGAACACCAAGAACTGACAAATACGAATTAGGTTACTTACCTAAAATTGAATATTGGACTAACCAATTATTAAACGATAACTGCGATCCTGACCGAGTTCAATATATTGCTGAGAAAATTCAATATTTCACAGAGAGAGAAAAAAGTAGACAATCACAAATTAAAAACAAATAATATGCCAAAGATATTTAAAGTAGGAGGTTGTGTAAGGGATAAAATTCTCGGTGTTCATACTAAGGACATTGACTTTACATTTGTCCTTGACGACCTAAACAAATCTGTTGAAGATGGCTTTGCCGAAATGACTAAATGGTTGGAAGATCAAGAATTTAAAATCTTTCTTTCAACTCCAGACTGTTTTACAATCAGAGCAAAGTTTCCAAAAGGACATAAACATGAAGGTCTTGTTGCTGACTTTGTAATGGCAAGAAAAGAAAACGGTTACATTCCTAATACAAGAAAACCTATTCTTGAACTTGGAACGATTGAAGACGATTTGGTTAGAAGAGACTTTACGTTGAACGCAATGGCTGAAGACGAAGACGATAACCTAATTGATTTATTCGGTGGACTTGAGGATCTTAAAAATGGAATACTTAGAACTCCACTTGACCCAATGATAACAATGATGGACGATCCACTTAGAATCTTGAGAGCTTTGAGATTCTCTATCACAAAAGGATTTACTATTGATCTTAAAATATTTGACGCAATGAGACAACCTGATATCATTGAGAAATTGAGATTGACTGTATCACAGGAAAGAATGAGAGACGAAATATTTAAGATGATGAAACATGATACACCAGCAACTTTAAGATTACTTCATATAATTGATGAAGGAGAAATTCCAGGATTTTTGGATTTAGTATTCTCAAAAGGATTGTGGCTTAAACCTACTAACGAACAATAAAACATTAAATATGAATAACGAATTAGAAGATTTTATAAAAAGAGAAGGCTATCCTGACGGACATACCCAAGATATATGGAAAGATGGAGTTATGGAAGGCGCTAAATGGCAAGCTGACATGATGTATTCTGAAGATGAGGTAAGAGCCTTAATCATAAAAGCTTTAACTCATAATGATTATGATCTTTGTGGCTCATTGGCTACTAGAGACTGGGAAATAAGAACAGCAAATTTTGAAGTTTGGTTTGAACATAATAAGAAATAGTATGACAGCAATTGAATGGCTTGAGATGGAAATTGTAAAACTTGAAAAAGACTTTGCAATTCCAGGAAAGATATACGAACTATGTGAACAAGCAAAACGTATGTCTGAAGTTGAGACGCAGCCTGGAGATTATTGTGCAGTTTGTGGATCTCAAGAATTTTGGAATGATGAGGAGGAATGACGAACAACAACTGAATGAAGAAGACTTATTACATCGTTACTTAAATGGTGATAATAGAGCCTTCGGTCCGTTGTATTATAGGTACAGGTCAATATTCTTATATCATATAAATAAACAACTTCCTAAATCAACTAAAGAAGATAGGGAAGATTTAGCAATTGAGTTTTTAAGCTACATAAGTACAAAGCTACATTTATATGATAATGAAAAAAGTCTATTCCGAACTTGGATGAATAACTGTATGCTTAACTATTTAAGTGAATACCGAAATAAAAAGTCAACAAGAAATAGAAAAATCACAGATTCAATCACAACTAATAATTCTGATGGTGATACTTATGACATACCTGTACTGTCTGACGATGACCCATTGAAAACTGTAAGCTATCTTAACATTATCAAATTAATTAAAGATAAGCTATGTGAAGAAGACTGGAAGATATTTGAATTGTATTTCTTACAAGGCTATAACCAATTTGAAACTGGTGAACGACTTAACTTGCGAGAAGACACAATGTGGTTCAGAATAAAACGAATACGAAAAAGATTAGACGGCATACAAGATTTATAAAACTAAAACATTTAAATGTATATAAAACAATAACACATAGAAAATAAAACAAAATATGAATAAGCCTTTAGTAATTGCTATATTAGCAAAATCAGTTGCTCATGTATTACCACTGTATCTTAAATCAATTGAACAGCAAACTGTCATTGATGAAAACACAATTTTCTATATAAGAACAAATGATAATAAAGATAACACAACAGAGATCCTAAAAGAATGGATTGAAAAAATGAAAGATAAACATGAAATCTATTTTGATGATAGCTCAGTTTATCCTGAGTTACAAAACATAGATAATCATGATTGGTCTAATCATCATAGGTTTAAAGTACTTGGCGAAATAAGGCAAAAGTCAATTGACTTTGCTATTGAAAAAGGCGCGGATTATTTTATAGCTGATGCTGATAACATCGTTCACCCACATACTATTGAAAGATTACGGAGTTTGAATTTAGGGGCAGTATCTCCTATGATACGTCAAGCTGATCCAACTTCTTTGTATGCAAACTATCATGCCGCAATTGATGATAATGGGTATTATGTAGAAATAGACGAATACTTTAAATATCTTTATTACCAAATAAAAGGAATAATTGAACAGCCGGTAATTCACTGTACATATTTCATAAGTAATGAAACATTACCTTTTGTTAGTTATGACGATAACACTGGTCGTTATGAATATGTAATATTCTCGCATTCTTTAAGAAAAGCAAACATCCCTCAGTACCTAGACAATAGAGAGTTTTACGGAGTTATATTTAATTCAATAAATGAAGAAGAATACGCAGCAGAGTTAGAACATCCTGATTCGCAAAAAGTATTAGCATTTTATAATTGTTAATAACTTTGTGAAAAAAGTTCACAGAAAGTTTGCATAACCAATGGATTGTTATTATATTTAACTATAATTAAAAAACATACAATTATGGAAACTGAAACTTTGTATAGCACACCAGACAAACAATTAAAACAATTAGTTAAAGCAATCTTAGCTAATCCTAATCTTACTTTAACTCCTTCTGGCGATTTATCATATGCCGCTGAACTAGCAGTTGATGAAATAATTTACAACATCGTTAATAACAAATAGCATGGCAATAATTTTTGGAATATCATTTTTAGGATTAATGATATTCTTTAACCACATATTTAAAAACAAACACAAATGACATTTAATGATTTAATCAAGGACAAAGATACGCCTCATATGATAATGAGAAAACTTGAGCAATTGAAATTCTTAAGAGAGAGACCTGACTTTCATCCTGAGCCGTCTGCGTTCCATCACATACAAATTGTGACTGACCGTTTAGCTCCGCTTGATGATATTGACTTAACCTTAGCTGGAATCTTACATGACATCTGTAAATTTGATACTGTTAAGATGAACGAGAAAACAGGGTTCCCTACAAGTCCTGGACATGACCAAGCCGCTCATGATTTAATTATGAATAGCAATACAATTTTATCCTGGATAAAATTTCATCACGGTGGGAATCCAATGTCTGTTGCTCTTATCTGTAAAGGACATATGCGATTCCACCAACTTGGTGATATGAGACCTGCTAAACGTGAAGCTCAAATTGCAGAATGGACTGACCAAGGAATCTTTGACAAATTACAAATCTTTGGAGCTGCTGATAACATGCTTGAAGATTTTGACATAAACAATTTAGATAAAAGTTTTAAATTCAACAGAAAATGATAACACCAAAAAAAATTCTACAATTTATTGAAGGTAACCTAAAAATGGTAGGTGACGGAATAAACATGTTGCCTGGTTACAAAAAAGAACAAGTACTTTACAGATTGGAAATTTGTAAAGAAGATTGTGTACCTGCTGGGGCTTGCAAATATTGCGGCTGTTCAGTGCCAGGTAAACTATACGTCAACGAATCATGTAATGGCGGGGAAAGATTCCCTAACATGATGGACTTTGAGGAATGGCAAAAATATAAAGAAGAACATGGCATTAAAATTGAAAGATAATGAAGACACTATTCTTATTAAGAGGTTTGCCTGGTGCAGGTAAAAGTACATTAGCAAAATCTATTGGCGCAGTTTACTTTGAGGCTGATATGTTTTTTATGGAAGGTAATGAATATAAGTTTAATGCCGCTAAAATAAAAGATGCTCATGCTTGGTGTCAAAACCAAACAAGAATTGCTATGAAGAATGCTAACGCAGGAATTGGTGATACAAGAATTGCTGTAGCAAACACTTTTACAATGGAATGGGAAATGTCAGACTATTACGCATTAGCAAAAGAATTTGACTTTACAGTATTCTCAATTGTTGTTGAAAACAGACACGGTGGAGTAAACATACATAACTGTCCTGTTGAAGCATTGGACAGAATGGAAGGAAGATTTGAACTTAAACTTAGATAAGATGGATGCAATTGAAGTAATGAAAAAGGCAGCAGGCTTAATTGAAACACAAAGAGAATTAATAGACATTCTATATTCACAAGTAATTGACTTGAGCATGATGTCAAAAATCGAATTAGGTGATGATGTAATTGCCGAAATAAAAATACTTAAAACTAAAATAAAAGATTATGAAAGTAACGATTGAATTAGACATAAAAAATGAGGAAGAAGAAATGCAACTTCGCCGTATGCTTAAAGCAACTGATCTGGCAAGTGTTCTTTATGAGATAATGTATAACTTAGAGAAAAAGGCGCGATGGGAATGTGAAAGCCTTGAAGCTGATAGCGACCCATCTGACGGTGTATATGTTTACAGAAGACTGATAGGTGAACTGCTTGACAAACGTGGGATAATCATTGATGACCTAATTGAATAAAGATGAAGAAACAAGATAAGAACGTTAACATTAAGAACCGCAGAGCAGGATACGATTACGAATTTATTGAATCGTACACAGCTGGGATTATCTTACAAGGAAGTGAAGTAAAAGCTCTTCAGTGGGGTATGGGTTCAATAGGAGGTTCTTATTGTTACTTTAAAGATAACGAACTCTGGATAAAGAATTTTGAAATAACGCATTGGCGTCAACTTGTTAATCATGAAGCTAACCGTGAAAAGAAACTTCTATTAACAAAGAAACAATTAGCTTCTTTAAAAAGGGAACTTGTTACTGGACGAACAATAATCATAAAAGGTATTCATACTGAGAAAGGAAAGATCAAAATTGATATTGCCTTAGCAAAAGGTAAGAAAGACTACGATAAACGAAATGCTATAAAAGATCGTGACATTAAACGGGATTTAATGAAAGAAAGATGAAAAGATTATTATACATATTTTGTTTTTTCATAATGCCTTTAGAAGCGCAGATATTAACCCGAGATTTTGCTACAGGCGAGGATCTCTATTATAAAGGCTCAAACTACCGAGTTGTTAAGATGTCACAGCCTGATGATTATTACAACTTGCTATGGAAAAGTTGGACAGTTGATGATATTCATATTAACGATTTACCTAACTTGCTTGATATGAAAACTCAAAAGCAACAATCAGGTGATGGCTACTTTATCAATGCTGTCGTTGATAGCATATACTTTAATCATGCTGGAGCAATACGAGTTTGTCCTGCTGGCTGGAGACTTCCGCGGATTGGGGAATGGGACACGCTTTTAAGAAAGCTTAATCATTCACAAAGGGATTGGCTATTAAGTCAACACAATGGCTTTAAAGGATATCATAGTGCAATTGAGGATAGCATACTTGTTAAAAAGACACAGATATTAAACGGAGGATTTTGGTGGGCTGCTGATACATTAGGGAATCGTGCATATGTTGTTAAACTAACAAACGATACTTGGGATATAGGCCTTGCTGATATCTGGGATTATGCAACTGTTCGTTGTGTAAAAGATAATGAATAATGTTAATATCTTTTTCCTGTTAAGTTTGCATACTAAGGAAAAAAGTATTATTTTTATATTATAAATTAAAAACAAAACAAAATGGAAAAAGAAACAATCAGTGATGCTTTAGGGTTATCAGCAGAATGGAGAGATAATACGGTTGATGCAGTTGAATCTTGCATTAGCGAAGTTGAGAAATTATCTGACGTAATGGAAACGATTGCTATCGTTGTTAAGGAAGATGAATTTGGTGAACCCGGAAGAACGGGATATGAATTAACTGCATACGAGAAAAAACTTATCTACGCAGGATATATGATTGCTCAAGAAATGCACCTTCTTCAAGCAATGGCTGCGAAAAAAGAAATTATGTCTGATATTATAAAATTGATGTTAGGCAAAAACGGTGATGACATAGGGAAACTGTTTGGTGATTTAGGAATAGATCCTGAGGAAGAATAATGTTAATAACTTTGTTAATAACTTAAGGCCTGAGAATTTGCATTCTCAGGTTTTTTTGTTTAAATTTATCTATAATTAAAAAACAAACAAACTATGAGAACATTACCAGAGTACGCAAAAACATTATTACTACAAGGTGCATCTGCCGTAGGAAACTTTACTGGCGGATTTGATTACATTGAAGAACAAGTAAAGGCTACACACTACGGCGAACTTAGAATTTTTTGTAAATGGATTGATGCTAACATTGGAGGTGCATCAAGGTTCAACATTGATATGCTATATGCTGCATTCAAAAATCCTAATGATTTAAGTCTTAAAGAACAGGTAAATGAATTAGCATTAAAGATCCAACGAATTAAACAACTAAATTATTAATAACATGAAACAAACAACAAAATCGCCTAATGGCACCAGCTTTCACGGACATACTATTAGTCTATCCAAAAACGAACTACAAACATTCTGTGCCTGTGAACCAGCTTCGTGGGACGATCCTAATGACAAAGTTCAATATGAATGGGTTATGGAAACTATCAGTGGAGATGTCTTTACTATATATGACTGGAAAGAGTATCGCTTCTTTAAAGACGATGAAACCATTGAATGGCACATTGGTGCAGAGAACCACGAGATTGCTAAAGATGCTTTAGACGAAATCACGCAAACTATAGGAAAATTAAACTAATCATAAAAATGGAAAAGATGGAACATTTAGTAGGTAAGTTCATAAATCATAAAGGCTGGAGTGATGTTAACCCAGTTGGTAAAATAATTGGTGTGAGAGGTAAAACAATCTTGATTATTAAAAAGGTTGTCGAAACAAAACAAACTGAGGAAATGAGATTTATATCTGGTGGATTTGCTGGAATATGTGTAAATCAATATGAGCAAAAATGGGAGTTTGAAGAAGTAGATAAAATTTTTGAGCTCAGACTAAGTAAAGAATTTACAAGACAACATATGATTGAAGATGAACCAAGGAAATTTTACGATTATAATTTTTAATGTAATTGTTAATAACTTTGTGAAAAAAGTTTCACTAAAGTTTGCATAACCAATAAATTGTTATTATATTTAACTATAATTAAAAAACAAACAAACTATGGCAAAATCTTACGGTACTTATTTTGAAACACAAAACCAAACGTTAAACGAACTTTATCGTTTCATTACTGACAACGGTTATACATTTGAACCGCTTGACTGTTTTCAAGTTGAACATATCAACTACAATACTTACCGTACTTATCATGTGTCGTTAATCACTAAGAATGGTAATCCTGCAAGAAAAATGGCTCACGCTACAATCTCAAGATTATCTAGTGGTCGTTATGAATTAATCATGTACTTAAACTAATATCATGGAAGAACAAACATCACAAGAAGCAAAAGTCTATCACGACACATATTTCTATTTTGAGTATAAAGGTAAATCATATAGAGGTAGATGGCATACTGCAGGAATTTCATATGCTAGACTAAAGGTATGGAAAAAAGTACACCGCAAGTTTATCTTATCGTATACTGATTGGGAATTGACTATTTATGATGTTCTTAAACATGGCTCAAACCAACTTGCCCATGATAAGTGTGATTGTTATAATGCAATTAAAACATATGACCTTTGTACTGCAGCATTAGATACTACACGAGAATATATTCCTCACACTGAAAAAATAATAAGATAATGATTAGACAAAAACAAGAAAACAGAGGACCTATAGTTATTGATTTATCTGGGCCTGACGGAAACGCATTTGCACTTATGGGCTATGCTGCTAACTTTGCTAAACAACTAGGCATTGATAAAGGACCTATCATTAATGAAATGATGAGTAGTGATTATGAAAATCTGCTTCAAGTATTTGATAGACATTTTGGTGAATTTGTAATATTAGAAAGATAATGAAAACTGAAATCGTAAAAATAAAAAATGTCTTTAACAAATAAACCATTTCCCATCCCATGTATATAAACAATAAATTTAACAACAAACAAAATGGCTAAAGGCGGAAAATCAGTATTAGAAAAACAACTCCAAATCTACGGAGGAATTCAAAAAACATTACGTAGCATGAGCAAGGAAGAACACGATAAGTATTCTCCTCAAGGAACTGACGGATACGACCGTCATCAAAAGGTTCTTTCCAATGAAAAACAAATGTACGCGGAACGTGATAAAGAAATCACAATGTTTGAAAAAGAAAATAAACCAATGTTTGGTAGTCTTGCTACTTTGACTAAAGATGATGTTGCAGTGATTGCTCAACTTAGTAGTAAATACAAAGATAACCGTATGGCATTCGTTAAACAACTTGACGAAAGATTGGAAAAGAAATACAAGATCAAGTTAACGAAATAATTTGATTTAGTCAGGTGGCGGAACTGGTAACGCAAAAGATGTTGTGAGTTGGTAGGTAATAACTACTTGGCGAGATGCCACACTAGAACTCTCATTTACAGGTTCAAGTCCTGTCCTGACTACGAAGGGACTTTGGTTAAAGAGCAACCGGAACGCTCAAGGTGGTTCGATTCCACCACCCGGCTACAGCATATGTTGGTTACAGGGGTTCATTGGTTCCCGACCTGTTCGATTCAGGAATATGCACAAAGAAACAAATCATATGCTAAAGAACAAGAATGAAATTGAAAACTATGAAGAGAAAGCAAATCTTCTTCAAGCAAACGGATGGGATACTTGGTATCATGACGACAATTGGATAAACACAGAATGGGAAAAGCAAGGTAAGGCAATTGATAGAATGGGCGTGAGCACTGATAGTGCATATAGCCATGTTAATAACTTGTTAATAACTTCTGCAAAAAAGTTGTTCTAAAGTTTGCATAACCAATAAAATTGTATTAAATTTGAATATAATTAAAAACATACAAATTATGGAAACTTCTAAAACACTTCGTATCTCTTTGAACTATTCCGCTTCAAAATCTTTTAAAGCTGAGCTTAAAGGAAACAACATCCCTTTCTTTTACATCTCTCCCACAACATTCGTTTTGGAAAACTCTCCTAAATCGAGAATGGCAATAAAATTAACAAAGGAACGATTTGGCTCTACTAGCATTAGAGTAACCGAATCAGTTACTCTAATTAGAGGAACCGATGTAGAAAATTGTTAATAACTTTTTTCTAAAAAGTTTGCATAACCCATTTAAAAGTATTATATTTATCTATAATTAAAAATCAAAAATTAATCGTTATGAAAAAAGAAAATCTACATTTGGACAAATTCATTAAGGTAACCGACATTAACATTCCCGAGGAATTATTCAACCCTCTGAAAACTGGTTGTGTTGAAGTTGATACCGTACTTAGTGAATTGGGCGGGGCTGTTCCTTCTCAAGTTATTATGGTAACAGGAAACCCTGGTTCTGGTAAGACAACTCTTTGCTCTGTTATCGGAACAAAATTATCTGCACAAAATGCAAAACGTCCTGTCGTATTCCTTTCATATGAAATGTCTGACTTCCAATTAAAAATGCAAGCAAGGAAAATCCCTGGCTTCAATGATCTCTTAATATCAACACACGAATTCCACGCTGAAAAGGATGGACTGAAAAAACTGTTCGCCGCACTTAATGCAATCAAGCCTGCCGCACTTATCGTTGACTCTTTACAAAAAATGGCCGCTAAAATGGACGAAGGAACAACACGTGGTCAAATCGTTCTTGTTTCTGAGTTCACCAAATGGGCAAAGCAAACATTTACACCAACATTCCTTATCGGTCACAATAGTAAAG
>Ga0209230_10001124_pt1 | contig 10676 bp, 13 predicted proteins | sample LakOntMetagenome_FD_187467 | JGI IMG/M metagenome (GOLD analysis project Ga0209230, IMG submission 187467) | Freshwater and sediment microbial communities from Lake Ontario - Sta 18 epilimnion Metagenome (SPAdes) (version 2) | ecosystem: Environmental > Aquatic > Freshwater > Lentic | place... | reverse complement strand
AAAAGATTCAAGTCGAAGGCAAAACACAAGAAGCCATTAAATTGGTCTATGCCGATAACGATATTGTGTATGTAAGCATACACTCGCTGCATAAAATATCGAAGTTCAACGGAAAAGACGGTACGCCTCCAAAGATTTACAAGCTCGGTTCGAATGCTTGGAAAGTTTTAAAACAAAAAACCAAAGCCCGCGTCAAACATATTGCTTTCAATTTGATTCAATTGTATGCCAAACGCCGATTGGAAAAGGGATTCCAATACAAGCCTGACAGCTATTTGCAATTGGAATTGGAAAGTTCGTTTATTTATGAAGATACGCCGGATCAAACCAAATCGACGCAGGAAGTAAAAGCCGATATGGAAAGCGAACGTCCGATGGACCGTTTGGTGTGTGGGGATGTAGGATTTGGCAAAACCGAAGTTGCCATTCGTGCGGCTTTCAAAGCGGTAGACAATGGCAAACAGGTTGCTATATTAGTGCCTACCACAATTTTGGCGTACCAGCATTTTAGAACTTTTTCCGAAAGATTAAAAGACATGCCCGTTTCTATTGGCTACCTCAACCGATTTAGAACCGCCAAACAAAAAACCGAAACCCTGAAAGACTTGGCTGAAGGTCGCTTGGATATTTTGATTGGGACGCATCAATTGGTCAATAAAAATGTAGTTTTTAAAGATTTAGGGCTACTGATTGTTGATGAGGAGCAAAAATTTGGCGTGAATGTCAAAGACAAACTCAAAACCATTGCCGCCAATGTAGATACGCTGACTTTAACCGCTACGCCTATTCCGAGGACTTTGCAGTTTTCGCTCATGGCCGCGCGTGATTTATCGGTCATTACGACCCCTCCGCCCAACCGTTATCCTATAGAAACACAAGTTGTGGGCTTTAGCGAAGAGCTGATTCGCGATGCCATTTCGTATGAAATTCAGCGCAACGGACAGGTGTTTTTCATCAATAACCGGATCGAAAACATCAAGGAAGTCGCCGGAATGATTCAGCGATTGGTTCCTGATGCCCGTGTGGGAATTGGTCACGGCCAAATGGAAGGCAAAAAACTCGAAGAATTGATGTTGGCTTTTATGAATGGAGAATTTGATGTTTTAGTGGCCACCACCATTATCGAAAGTGGCCTCGACGTTCCGAATGCCAACACGATTTTTATTAATAATGCCAATAACTTTGGCCTCTCCGACTTGCATCAAATGCGGGGTCGTGTGGGACGAAGCAACAAAAAAGCATTTTGTTATTTTATCTGTCCGCCTTATTCGGCCATGACCGATGATGCCCGAAAACGCATTCAGGCCTTAGAGCAGTTTAGCGAATTGGGTAGCGGATTTAACATTGCTATGAAAGACTTGGAAATTCGTGGGGCTGGCGATTTATTAGGCGGGGAACAAAGCGGATTTATCAACGAAATTGGCTTTGACACGTACCAAAAAATCATGAACGAGGCCATTGAAGAGTTAAAAGAAAACGAGTTCAAGGAATTGTATGCCGATGAAAAGGAGCACGAAACCAAAACGTATGTCAAAGACCTTCAAATTGACACCGATTTTGAATTGTTATTCCCTGATGAATACATCAACAATGTTGCTGAACGGTTGAATTTATACAACGAACTGAGCGCCATTAAGGATGAGGAAACCTTGGCTTTGTATGCTAAAAAACTGCAAGACCGTTTTGGGCCCTTACCTAAACAGGCAACCGCCTTATTAAACAGCATCAAGATTAAATGGATTGCGACACAATTTGGCATTGAGAAACTGTTGATGAAGCAAGGCAAGATGATTTGCTATTTTGTTTCCGACCAACAATCGGACTATTACCAATCGAATCTTTTCCATCAGGTTTTGCAGTTGGTACAAAAACAGCCCACTTTATGCAAAATGAAAGAAAAACAAACTCCAAATGGGTTGCGTTTACTCTTGACTTTTGAAAATGTGAAAAGCATCAAAAAAGCACTAGAATTGATGGAGATGATGGAGATTAGAACTATATAGTATTTTTGAAGTGAATTGCGGACACGGATTGCAAATCCGCGCTATCGGGTAATATCATTTTCACAAATTGTGTTAAGAAAAATAATAAATTATTCCATTTTCCATATGAATATTAACAATCCGGTAATACCCCATTTTATAATTATTCCTAGATTTACTATAAAAAAATGAGATATACTATCCTTGCCTTCATCCTGTTTTTGTTTGCAAATTCCGGGATTTGTCAAAATAATTTAAATATTGACCCCGAACTACTTCCTCATTTAAACAAATCCTTAGCACCTTTTTATCATGGTGTCGCTAGTGGCGATCCCACTCAAAACTCGGTAGTTATTTGGACAAAGTTAACATTAGATAAAAGTATAACGGAGGCCCTTGTAAGTTGGGAAATAGCAACAGATGTTACATTTAAACAAAGTCGTCAATCGGGCATTGTGACTACCAATAGCGAATCTGATTTTACTACAAAAATAAATGTTACCAAATTGAAACCTTACACGGTTTACTATTACCGTTTTTCTTATAACAACAGCAGTTCCATTGTTGGGCAAACCAAAACCTTGAGTGATAACTTAAACACCTCTACCATTGCCTTTGCGTCGTGCAGTAATTATGAATGGGGTTACTTTAATAATTACCGTTTTATGTCTGAAGATAAAGCTATTGACGTGGTAGTCCATTTAGGAGACTATATTTATGAATATGCCGTTGGTAAATATGGCGATACTACCATTGGCAGACTAAACGTGCCTGATAAAGAAATTATTTCATTAAATGATTATCGTACCAGATATTCTCTTTACCGATTGGACAAAGACTTGATGAAATTACATCAGTTAAAACCCTTTATGACAACTTGGGATGACCACGAAATTGCCAATAATGCCTATATGGACGGGGCACAAAATCATCAAAAAAATGAGGGCGACTGGTATACTCGCAAGGCAGCTGCCACTAAGGCTTATTATGAATGGCTTCCCGTAAATAGAAAACCAGAAAGTCATTTATACCGTTCGTTTGCCATTGGTAAACTCATTAATTTGTTATTATTGGATACACGAATTGATGGAAGAACCTCACAGGTAGATAGCATGAGCGCATCAAATTATTTTGATACAACTCGCAGCATCTTAGGAAAAGAGCAATATAACTGGTTAACAAATTCATTAGATAAATCGTATTGCTGGAATATTTTGGGTAACCAAGTACCTTTTGGTCCTTTGTTTCAACCTGATAAAATAAAGGGTGCTTTATACATGGATGGATGGGATGGCTATCCCTATGAACGTGAAAAATTTGTAAACTATTTAAAGAAACATCAATTAAAAAACTTAGTGATTGTAACGGGTGATTACCATTCTTCATTTGCCATAGAAACAAATTTGCAAGGCACTCAAGATACGAGTGACAATGTTGCTGTTGAATTTGTGGTAACGAGCATTACATCGGCTAACGATGATGAATATGCTAATGATAAAGAAGTAGCGGAAGCAAAAGAACTCTATTTAAAAAATAATCCTCACATGAAATATTGCAATAATAAAGATCATGGTTACCTCGTATTAAAGGTGAGTAAAGATGAATTAATTGCTGAATTTAATTATGCCAGTACCGTTAAAAAACCAGAAGCCACCAAAATAACCGAAAAAGTGTATCATGTAAAATCAGGTTCAGCAGTTTTAGTGGAAGGAACAAAAAAATAAAATAAGTTACAATGCTTACCAATATCATTTGCTAGTAGCTACTTATAATACATTTATAAATATTCGAATTCAGTGCTAGTTGACAATTTTATGCTTCGAAATCCGTCCAAACGCAAAAACAAATCAATTTAAAAAATGACTGAGTCCGTTGCCTAAACAAGCCGTTGCCTTATTGAACAGCATCAAGATTAAATGGATTGCGACGCAATTTGGCCTTGAGAAACTGGTGATGAAGCAAGGCAAGATGATTTGCTATTTTGTTTCCGACCAACAATCGGACTATTACCAATCGAATCGTTTCCATCAGGTTTTACAGTTGGTACAAAAACAACCCGCCTTGTGTAAAATGAAGGAAAAACAAACCCCAAACGGGTTGCGTTTACTCTTGACTTTTGAAAATGTGAAAAGCATTAAGAAAGCCTTAGAATTAATGGAGATGATGGGGAATTAGAACTAAATAGTATTTTTGAATTGGATTGCGAACACGGATTGCAAATCCGCGCTATCGGGGGTTTACTCTTGACTTTTGAAAATGTGAAAAGCATTAAGTAAGCCTTAGAATTAATGGAGATGATGGGGAATTAGAACTAAATAGTATTTTTGAATTGGATTGCGGACACGGATTGCAAATCCGCGCTATCGAGCGAGTAGAATTAAAAAACAAAAATAAAACAATAATAAGATGAAAACATATTCAGTACTATCAGAGTCATCAATGTGGTCAACTACAAAATTGAAACAAAAAGTAGAAAAAATTCTTAATGAAAAAACTAAAGATGGATATGAAGTTGTGTCAGTAGCTTTTGGAGTAAACATTTGGTGGATTCCGACTGCATACATTACCCTAAGTAAATAATTATTGACATGAAAACCAGCGCATAAACACCTTTAACAAATACAAAAAACTAAAAAAATGAAAAAATTTATGCTTAATATCCAATTAGAAGGATTGGACAACGAAACAAGAATGAAGCTACTCCCAAGAGAACAGGAAGTTGTAAAAGAGTTGGAACAAAATGGGACTATTGTAGATACCTATATTAAACTTGATATGTCTGGAATTTTTATTGTAATGATGGCGACTGATTCAGAGGATGTCCATTCAAAACTTTCAACTTTGCCCTATTACCCTTATATGAAAATTGAAATTATTCCTATAAGAGTGGTGAACAGCATTAATCAATAAAAGCGGACATCTCTCCTCTACGATAGCACAGAATACGCCCGAGTGAAGCGAACTTAAAAAGTATTTTTGAAATCAACTAACGGGTAGACAACTTATAACCTAAACAGACCAATAGGCCATGAAATATTTAGACAAATTATTGCAAGTAAAAACTGAAAACAGAAGCTTTATTCAAGTTGTTATTTGGTGGGAACTTAGACGTATTTTGTATAATATAATTGTTTTGATTGGAGGTATTTTAAGCATTGTTATTATGTTGACAGCTGCTTCTGGACGTGTTCAATTAGAACCTGGCGAAGACTTTTTTGAACCAATTATGATTCCAATATTTGCTTTTTTATGCAATATGGGCTACACATTAGGTTGGCTAACGGAAGTGTTCATTAAACGTAACTTGACATATGGGCCAAAAATGTTTAAACGAGGACTTTATTTTACTTTGTCTTGGCTTTTTCTTCCCACGACAATTTGGGTTATTATTGCAATATTTGACATCGTAAAAAAAATATTTTGATGATCAACAGACTAAAGACAACAACCATCCAAACACTCGAAACAAACCAATTAGACCAATCATGAAACTCCCTTCTATTAATTATTTAGTACAAAACGCTAAAGACGCATTCACAAGATTTCCGTTAACCATTATTTCCTCTTTAATAGCGGTAATTTTGGGCGTCTATTTAATTGAAAACGGAAAAGACATGGACAATACCTTTCCATACATCAATTTGATGTTGTGTATGAGTATTGCTATTCCTTTATATTTCTGTGCGACCATCATTTCGAACAAGAAAGGTTTTAGCAAAAAAAGCAGTCTGATGATTAATGTACTGGCTACTTTAATTTTGGTTGGTATTTATTTTACGTTGCCCAATTCAGACTCCACCAACAATACAAGCTTGCCTTATATCCAATACGCTTTGTATAACATCACTTGCCACCTGTTGGTTTCTTTTATTCCTTTCGCTTTCAGCAAACAATTGAACGCCTTTTGGCATTATAATAAAATATTGTTTATCCGGATATTGACTGCAATATTGTATTCAGGGTTTATTTATGTGGGACTTATCATCGCATTAACCTCTTTGAATTTACTTTTTGACATTAAAATACACGGAGAATTATACGGAGAAATTTGGGTCGTAGTGATCGGATTTTTTAATACTTGGTTTTTTGTTGCCGGAATTCCTAGGGATTTCGATCAATTAGATACTATTTATGACTATCCAAAGGGACTTAAAACCTTTTCACAATATGTATTGTTACCCTTACTTACCCTTTATTTATTGATCCTTTATTCTTATGGCGCTAAAATTCTGATGCTGTGGGATTGGCCTGTAGGAATCGTTTCCTACCTCATCATTTCCTTTTCAATCATCGGTATTCTTACCTTTCTATTGTTGCACCCCTATGGCAACCAAATAGAAAATGTTTGGATTAAAAAAGCCTCCAAAGCCTACTATTTTATATTATTCCCGCTTCTTTTAATTTTGTTTATTGCCATTTTCATGAGAGTAAATGAATATGGCATTACGATTAAGCGGTATGCCCTATTATTGCTTGGCATTTGGCTAACTATCGTTTGTATATATACTGCAATAGGAAAAACTAACATTAAATTTATTCCTGCCTCTTTAGCGCTGCTATTAATCTTAATTTCATTTGGCCCTTGGGGAATATTTGCTGTTAGCGAAAGATCTCAAGTCAATCGACTTAAAACTATTTTGGAACAATCAAAGATACTGGTGGGAAATAAAGTGACTAATGAAACGGTTTGGATAAAAGATAGTCTACCCAATTTACATTCGAATGCTGATTTAAAAAACACCGGCCGTTTAGCCGATTCTTTGCATAACGAAGTAAAATCGATCCTGGATTATCTTGACAGTCACCACGGATTTTCAAGGATAGGAGCATGGTACAAACAAGATATCAACGCTATTGTAAACCTAAAAACCGCTAAAGGGGAAGAGCTAAATTACGATAGTGAGGCTGAAATATATATGAAAACCTTGGGCCTCAAATATGAATATATTTACAAAGAAGATCCAGAATCAAATATTGTTTATAATGCTAATTATGATGCTACCATTAAAACCGTAACCGGTTATGATTATCTAATTGATTTTAATAAATCTAACGAAGACAACAATACAGACAATGAAATTTGCAGTTTTATAATAGACACTGTTGCATATCATTTGGTGTATTCGAATGAACAGAAGACGAAACTACTCTTAAAAAGTAAAAACGATACGGTAGCATTTGCACTTGAAGATTTATTACATAAATTAAATACAGCCTATGGCGATAATCCTGAATCAGGATTACCCGTTTCAAAAATGCAACTGGTAGGTTTAAGTAATCAATTTGAAATTAAAATTGAATTTCATGCTATAGAAATGAGATCCAATAAAAACAACCGGAACTTTAATAATCTATCTGGGGCCATCTATATTAAAAAACGAAACTAAGATTGGCAATTGCACCAGCACTTACAATAAATTAAAATCACTGAGTTCAGTGCTGGTAGACAGTTTAGTGCTTCGAAATCCGCCCAAACGCAATTTGTTATGGAATTCAAGCTTTACTATTTGTGTTGAAAATTATATTTTCGAGAGAAAACAGAAATGGAAAAGGAAAAACTACCGACAATAGTGCCTTGCAAAAAGCTTGGGGTACATGGTGGCAGCAACTTTTCGGCTCCAAATAAACAATAGTAATAACTTTACCGTTTGTCCTTCGAAAGCCCCGACTTCGGGTAGCTGCAAAACGTGGTGAGCTCTAATTTGGCTGAATGTAAACTACGAAAAAATCAAAACATATTTGCTAATTGTTAACTTTTAAGATAACTTTGTTGAATGGGCAGAGAAATTATATTTTACGAAAATCATTTTATTGCGTTTTACCAAAGCCAAGATGAAAAGGTAAAAGAAAAAATGAAATACGTTCTTGAATTATTAAAACAAGTGGAGAAAGTTCCGGAGAAATTTTTAAAACATTTGACGGGAACAAATGGACTTTATGAAATAAGAATTGAGTATCAGTCAAATATTTATAGAATATTTTGCTGTTTTGACAAAGGAAAATTGGTTGTGCTTTTTAATGGTTTTCAGAAAAAATCACAAAAGGCACCAAAAAATGAATTGGAAAAAGCGTTGCGTTTAATGAATGAGTATTTTCAACAAAAAAACATTTAAAATGAAAAATTATAAAAACATAAAAAATTTCGACCAACTTATAGAGGTTGAACACGGAATAATCGGAACAGAAAGCAGAAATAGCTACGAAGAAAAATCACAGATGTTTATCATAAGTGAAATGCTTAAAAACGCTCGAAAAGAAGCTAAAATAACTCAAGAGCAACTGGCGGAAAAAACAGGAACAAAAAAAAGCTATATTTCGAGAATTGAAAACGGGAAAGGAAATATTCAACTTTCAACTTTAATCAGAATTTTTGAATTAGGATTAAACAAAAGAATTGGGTTAACCTTTTTGTAAATATTATTACAACACACAACAGCTAGAGTTTCGTTGCGTGCGCAGCACGAATAATGAAACTACGACCGATCGGATATCTAACCACTATGATAGCGCGAAATGTTCCCGAAAAAAGCGATCGGAAGAAGTAATTCCGTTTAATCGGATTTGCAAATCCGCGTTATCGGGTTCCAAAACGTTATCTGAAATGAATTAATTTTAGAAATTAAACTTAGACCTAAATCCTTAATAGTAAAGATAAATTATGATTTTAAGAGTTGCAAGACATACAGACAACCTGGAAAAGGTTATTAGCTTTTATATAGAGATTATGGGATTAGAGATTATGGGGGATTTTAAAAATCACGATGGATATGATGGCGTTTTTATTGGAAAACCAAATTTGGATTGGCATCTCGAATTTACAATCTCACAAGAAAATCCAAATCATATTTTTGATGAAGATGACATTTTGGTGTTTTATCCAAAGACCATTGAGGAATTAGATTCGATTATGAACAAAATTCACGAAAATAATTTTGAGATAAAAAAATCAAAAAATCCATATTGGAATATCAATGGCATTCTAATTAAAGATTATGACAACCATAATGTTATCATTAGCCCTTTAAAAATTAGGAACCTTGCAAATGATAGATAGCGTTGCGTTGCGTGCGCAGCACGAACAATGAAACTACGACCGTTCGGATATCTCACCACTATGATAGCGCGAAATGTTCCCGAAAAAAGCGAACGGAAGAAGTAATTCCGTTTAATCGGGGGAGATGCAACAAATAAAAAGCCTATTGATCATTTGTAAGAAAAAATTAATATTTTTGCTTTTCAAATAAATTAACAAAAAATAAAAAAGTAACCAATAATCTTATGAAAAACAAAAACTTATTAAAATTTATCGGAATTTTTATGATCGGATTGACAATGCTCACCAGCTGTAGCAGCGATGATAATGGCACTGTAAATAATTCTGATAAATCAGTCCTTTTAGACAAATGGTGGTATGATTCTAATAATGTTACTGCTGATTTACATTTTCATTCAAATGGCAACTATGAACAAAAAGTAACAATCCAAGGAATGACACTCACAGGAACAGGTAATTGGACTTGGGTAGATCAGAATAATGGGATCATTAAAATTGACAATCTTACAGGTAATGGGCAGGTTTTTCCATCCATTTGGTTGAAATTTTCTGATATAAAAAGCAATAGTGTCACTGTACAACAATCAGCTAACGGAACAGACTACTCTGTGAAAGTGTTTTATAAAGACACCAATAATTAGAAATATTTTCCCCAGCTGGTCCGAGCAGCAATAAACAAAACAAGAAACCACAACCTTAAAAAGTTGTGGTTTCTTGTTTTATATCAATCAATATCATAGAAAACCGTTAGCGCAGAATGTGAACAATTGAAGCGTAAGAGCGAAGTAATGCTGCTCTATTGGACATGCGAATAGATTGTAACATCCTAAAATAATTACAATAATAGCCCTTGTTTCTTTATTGAAAGCAATGCGACTTCTAAAACATCTAAATCCTGAGCGCTGTTAAATGCTTGGATCGAATACCGTAAATACCATTCTCCGTTTTGAACCGTTACAGGAATTTCAATTTTATACGTCTCAAAAAGCAATTGGTGCAACTGTAAAGGATCTTTAGAGCGAATCGGAATACTGAACATTTGCCCTAAAAAATCTTTAGTCAAGGGGCTTATCGGCTCGGAATTGACCAAGTTGCAAAATCGTGCGGCATTTCTTATAGCCATTGCTCAACATTTTCAGTTAACAGGTGAAAAATAAATATGAAGACAGAAATAAGTTTAAAATAAATAAAATCATTACCTTAGCAAAAGTTCCTAAATTAAAAATAACATGTTCAAAAAATTCAATTTAACTGACAAGCTACTATTTGTAGCTGCAATGCTTTCTCTCGTATACTCTGAAGTCTTATTTTTTACTGGAAACTCAGACCAAGCAATTTTTATTGGGATTTGGGTTCCTTCTATTCTATGCTTTGGAATATATTTAAACCTAATAAAACAGAAAAGCAATGAATGATTTTATACCATATTTCGCAGGGTTAATAACATTAATCTTTTCGATTGCTTTTAGTTATGCAATTACAGATGGCTGGTCTTTTAAAGGCAATAAAAAGAAATAACTTTAAATTAACCTCTTAACACATGACGAATTATCTAACTTTTGCACAAATTGTCGTTGCAATGTCAGTTGCTTACGTTTGGATTTTTCGATATAACGTAATTATTAAAGAATTTAAGCAAT
>Ga0209230_10001122_pt1 | contig 10692 bp, 7 predicted proteins | sample LakOntMetagenome_FD_187467 | JGI IMG/M metagenome (GOLD analysis project Ga0209230, IMG submission 187467) | Freshwater and sediment microbial communities from Lake Ontario - Sta 18 epilimnion Metagenome (SPAdes) (version 2) | ecosystem: Environmental > Aquatic > Freshwater > Lentic | place... | reverse complement strand
TAGAAAAGATATTGATGAGCATTTACGGAATGCCAAAGCTGGATTCGAAGAAGAGGACATGTGTAATAGTGGCGGATTCATGGCTTTCATACTAGCCATACTTCGGTTCTTGTTCAAAATAGTGGATTACGTGAAAGAACACCTATTAAAAGCTGTGTTTTTTGTCATTTTCTTTCAATCATCTATGTCCATGGCAAATAACTTTTCAAATGGCATGCAAAATCGCAGTCTTTTCATATTTTTTAACATTATTATTACAATTGCACTTGCAGTTCTAGTATGGGTAAGCATAGTTACTTATGTGAAGCATGATGCAGGCGCAACCGAACCGCCTAGTGTTACACCACCAGCCACACCACCTGTAACCCCTGAGGCGGATATCATTAAGCAGGCTATCATTGCAAATAGTACACCGCAACCTGAAATGTTCTTGAGTGTGCCTGCAAATATTGGCGTGGGCGCTGATGTGGTGAATCCAGTAGAAAGTAAACCGTAAATAACAATCAGTTCAATAAAAACTAATTGTTATTTCAAGGATATAAACAAATTATCGTATACTTTACATCATGCCCAAAAAAACGAATAAAAAAGGTGCCGACAGTACCCTCCCGTTTGTATCGATATGTACACCCACATTCAATCGTCGACCATTCATTAAAACCATGTTCGAATGTTTTAAAAACCAAGATTATCCCAAGAATCGCATGGAATGGATCATTGTAGATGATGGTACGGATAAAATCAAGGATTTAATTGAAGCCTCTAATATTCCACAAATCCGCTATTTTGAAATTGAAAAAAAAATCGCATTGGGTGCAAAGCGAAATTACATGCATAAACACGTAAAAGGGTCTATAATTGTTTACATGGACGATGACGACTATTATCCTCCTGAACGCGTATCTCATGCGGTAGAGATGTTACAAAAAAATGAGAAGGCATTGTGTGCAGGTGCAAGTGAGATTTACTTGTATTTTAAAACCATGGGTAAAATGATACAGGCAGGTCCGTATGGACCAACTCATGCTACGGCGGGCACATTTGCGTTTAAAGCAGAGCTACTAAAAGATACAAAGTACAATGATGATGCCGCATTGGCGGAAGAACGCGCATTCCTCAAAGATTATACTGTACCGTTTGTTCAACTCGACCCTCTAAAAACAATTTTAGTATTTTCACATGAACACAATACATTTGACAAGCGTGAAATGTTTAAAAGTGCGCATCCAGATTATTTCAAGGAATCGCCTAAAACCGTGGATATGTTTATTCGTCTCCCACATGAGCAACCGATTAAAGACTTCTTCTTGCGAGATATCGATGCATTATTGGAAAGTTATGAGCCAGGCCTGCCTAAAATGAAGCCCGATGTGTTAATACAAATTGAACAAATCACTAAACAACGCGAAGAAATGATTCGTCAGGAAAATGAAAAACAGCAACAAAATGGACAGATTCTATTACAACAGGGTGATGGAAAACCACCTATACAATTAACAAGTGTCCAGGTTGTCAGTATTATTCATCAGCTACAAGAAGCAAACGCAAAATTAATGCAACAAAATACTCAATTGGAAGCTGCATGCAATCATTTGCAGCACGTTGTACGTACTATGGAAACGGCCATTAGTGAGGCCAAGAAAACTATCGAGGACGGGGTTATATTAGTTCAAAGTAAACTTCTTCCTGATAAAATCCAAGCAACGGATAAAATCTAAGCCGTGTAGTCGGTAGGGGTCGTATATTACATCAAACGTTATGTAATATACTGCAGTTGGAAAATGATATAGGAATGAGGACGAGCTAATCAAAATCTTCACCAAGTTCGTCTAATGTAATCACTGTGTCTTTTTTCACAGTACGGTCTAAATATCGATATATACGCTTGATATCGAGTTTTGATAGCCCATATGGTTCAAATACAGTTTCTATGTCGGTTAACGTCTCAATGCTGTTGCTGAAATCACTACCGTAATAAAGTCGCAACTCCTGGAACAATGAAATCACGTCCTTTTTATCCATATCAAGCTGTTGGGTCAAATTATAAATAAATAGCATATTGTTATATTCTGTCGAATATTTTGTCAGCACCTTTGTAAACCGAATATCGGGTAAATTCTTTACAGACTGTTGTTTGATAGCATCGTGATAAATTTTATTATTATAGAATGTTTTAATCAATGAACTCATTTCATTGAATTGCCATATTTGTCGCTGAAATGTGATTCTGTCGATATAATCGGCTATGCAAATATTTTGCAAAATTTTATAATACAGTGGATATGTCACCTTTTTGTCGAGTTTTGATAAAATATCTATTAAATTTTCATGCCATAATAATGCAACAATGGTTCTGTCAGTCTCATTCATATAATACTCATGTTCGTTGAATGCTACATTTTTTGATAACAATGACTGTGTAATTTTCTTTGAGTCTTCGTCATAGAGTTTTGTTCGAAATAATTCTAATAGACCGCCATCTGTAAGTAATTCTGGACGATTTTTCATCGAATTGCATACAAACCGGAGTTTGCGCAAATCTCCTTGAATATACATCAGCATGTCGTTAAATTGTTGTTTGCCCATGCTAGATGCTATTGGAACTACATGTGTCAATATCTTACCAATTTGATTGCTCGTCGGGGTTTTCAGCTCAAATACATTACACACCTTCATGAGCTCTTTTATTTTCTTGTCAATGTAATAATTTCCAATACAAATGATTGGGTGCGAACATGTGTTTTCTAGACGCTGTTTTTTCGTTTTCTTTTGGCGAATTAATTTAATTAGGGCAGTGATACCGCCTTTGTCGCCGTTATTCATGCCATCAATTTCGTCCATTACTATTGCGATTTTTCTTATCTTTTTTGTAAACATATCTAACACATTTCGGTTGGATACATTATTACTGGTAATTGTGTCAATGAGTGCTTTATTTCGAACATCTCCTGCATCATACCGGACCATATCATAATTTAATTCTTTTAATAATCGTATAATAAATTCGGTTTTACCTGACCCTGGTGTACCGTATATGTATATGCCCTTTTTGTAATTTATATCGGTTATTCTATTCTCAAAATTTAACAGATGCTGTTTGATTTCGTTTGATATTTCTTGTCTATCAAACATTTCATTCATGCATACCGTTTCCATATTACTGATATTATATAATCGTCACAATTATTTAACTTGATTCAAACGAATAATATTATGATTCATAAAATTATTCACCATTGCCCGCATTTCTATTTACCAAAACTGCTGAAATTGGCAGTAATCGGCATGAAATCGTTCGAATTCTTTGCCGGTAATTTCCCGTAGTATGAATATGGGTCACTTGTGCTGGTGCTGCCGCTTACTGGAGGCTGCTGTCCACCAGCAGGTTGCTGCATGGCGCCGGGTGCTGAACCCTGATTCATAGAACCTGACTGTGCCCCATTGCCCGCTGCACCAACCACATTGCCTGCTGCGCCAAGAACATTACCGACCGCACCCAATACATCAGTTGCGAGATTGGTTGCTGCACCAATTGCACCAGTCGCGACATTGCCTACTGTACCGACTGTTTTATTAACCACATTTCCGGCAGTATCCACTGTTTTATTAACAACATTTCCAGCAGCATCCACTGTTTTATTAACAACATTTCCGGCAGCATCCACGGCACCGCCAGCAATATTACCTGCAGCATCCACGGCACCGCCAGCAATATTACCTGCCGCGGCAACTGCGCCGCCCGCGGCATCGCCGACTGCATCAACTGCTCCGCGAATAGCATTACCTCCGGTCACTAAGCTAGTACCATTATTGGTTTTTGTACCGCATCCACCATTTCCGCCACATTGATTGCACGCTCCACCTGCATTATAATTACATGATGGGCATGCCGGACATACTGGCGGAATGACCTGTGTTTTTAACATGTAATCATTTATATCAAACCCAGAATAGTCAATTTCACCGGCCCCGGAACCAGAACCGGGAGCAGAGCCAGAACCGGGAGCAGAGCCAGAAGCAGGAGGAGAACTAGGGGCTGAGCTATCGGGGTCTCCGGTGTCTACTCCATTTTCGTTAAATCTACGTACATTTCGCAAGTCTAACTTTTTATCACTGTTATAACATATCAATGCAATAAGGGTCTTCTTTGCGTTCGGTACATATACAATCATGTTTTGACCAAGCAAATCATAAATAATTCGCGGTGAAAAGTTAACACTCGCTACATTGGTTTGGTCATCGCCGTTGTTAGTATCATCACCAGTCTTCGTTGTAGATGAGGTTAATGTCTGTGAAGTTGACCCATTTCGCGAGTATACCTTTAGACTGTTGTCATTCGACCCTACCAAGATATTTCCATTGCTAATATCATACTTCACGTACTCGCTGATTTGATATACTTTACGCTTCGTGTTATATATCTTGTCAATTACCATTGTATTATTTGCCGCACTACTGTCAGCGCGCGAATTTGTCACTCCGGCCATAGCAGTTCCGTCCACATCTTTATAAAAATATTGCATTGCCGACGCACTATATGTAAATGCATATGTACCAATGTTCGTGGGGTTAGGTGTGGATTCGTCAATAACATGGACATATGTGTTATCATGCCATGGCATCATAAAGACCGTATACGCATCCGTGTTTTTACCCAATGTGGCAAACGCCTTACTCTTATAGGAGTTTGCAATAACATTCGCGGGAACTGGAATAACTGATGCTGATGTCGGTAGCGAATATGATATCGCAGTATCGCCAATACGAGGAACAATATGCAAATCCGTTACAACCGGAACTGTATTCCCGGTCACGTGGGCAGCCGAGTCGACTTCAATAATGTTTCCGTTTTGATTATCAAAATACAAACTGTCATACAATTTGTATAAATTATTTTTGTCAGAATAGTTTGTTATTTTAACCGATGTCAATGGTTCGACGTCAAAATTGTACCCAACGAACCCGTCCATATTATACATCGCCCATCTACAAAATACTACGGAAATCACTAAAAGTAGTAATAATAAGATAAATATCATAACCGGACTTAACTTCATTGTATTATAAATATACAGTATGTCGCGAAAATATATCATTTACAAAATGCTTAAATTGTGGCGCAGGTACGCTACGGAAAATTGACACAATGTTTTTCGTCTTGTTGCATTATAATAGGTGTTCAATGACCGATATATTACCTCCTGTGCCGAAAACAAAAAAACAGGCCACCATATTAACCAGATTTTATGACGAATCTGTGCCATTTGAATTGTCCATAGACGAAGCCGGCCGTGGATGTATGTTTGGACGTGTGTATATAGCCTGCGTGGTTTTACCTAAAGAACCATCACTTTTCGATGGGAAAGATGTTAAAGATAGTAAAAAGTTCTCCTCCAAAAAAAAATTAAATGAAGTTGCAAATTACATTAAAGAACATGCTCTCGCATGGCACGTTGCATATGAAGAGCCTAAATTAGTGGACGACATTAATATCTTGCAGGCGGTTATGCGCGGAATGCATAGTTGCATTCGCGAAACCATCAACAAAGTAAATATAAAAATGGGCAAAACCTATAATTTTACAGACTTTATGGCGGTTGTGGACGGCAATTATTTTACACCGTTCCGTTCGTATGATGAAGACCAACATTGCATTGTAGAGTTGCGTAGCGAAACAGTTGAACAGGGGGATGGAAAATACATGGCAATTGCGGCTGCCAGCATTTTGGCAAAAACTGCCCGAGACAACCATGTTCTCGAGATGTGTGAAAAATATCCCATTCTAGATGAACATTATGGGTTGTCTAAAAATATGGGATATGGAACAAAAGCACATCTCGATGGCATTAGCGACCATGGTATTACTCAATGGCATAGACGAACTTTTGGAGTTTGCAAAGTGGCGCCCATTACAATTATTGCAGAAAACTAGTAAAACAACGATTCCGCAGCCGTCTTTGCAATTGCTACGTATTTTGAAGTGGAGTCATTCGTACTATATCCTATTAATAATTGTTCTTGTTGTTCTAAATATACAAATCCTAACGTGAATTCTATTCTCTCCTTTTCAAATGTAAACGGAATTGAGTATTTTTTTACTGCATATGTGGTCTTATCTAATAATACAAATACATGATAATAATAACGCCGGTCTTCGTCACTTACTAAATGCGTTATAAACCAGATATTTTCACCAATCACTACACCATTCGTCGACCCGCGCATCCATTTGAAAAAATGCGGCGTTTCTACGTTGACCTTTGGGACAAATAATGCCATTGAGGTATTGTTCTCAATACAGTCCGCATATTCGCCAATTATTAACGGATGCCACTGATAAATTACATTTAATGTATTCTTACCTGGGAATAGTACCCAATTCTTTTCAACACGACAAATATCTTGTTTTGTTGCCAATTTTGAAATTGCACTTTGTGCCTCAATGTCGATTGTACCCGTTTCTATTGTTATATGACCATATGACACTCCGCGGTTTCCATTAAAATGAAGAATGCCATCATTTACGAATAGCCGTATATCTTCGATACCTACGTATAGAGAATCGTGCACATCATTGTAATTGAGTATAAATTCGTCCGTTTTTTTCCAAATAGGTTCTCGAACGTCGAATATAGTGATTAGATTTGTTGTGGTAATTTGTTTATTGTATGTATATCCTCCGTTCGCGCCAATTCGGTAATTTACATATCTCGTGCACATATAAAGATTGTTATTATCCATGCATATAGACGGCGTCGAATTTATGAATTCCGGGGAAATATCAACACTCGGTTTGTTATTATTCAATGTAGCCGTGAAATCACATGTAACTGACAAATTATTGATAAATGGCGCGTAAAACTTATAATTATTTAATACACTCATTTGTAGATGTTCCGCAACATTTGCAATATTTAATATTTTCATGCTCGAACTGGTCATTAAATCCTTAGATTGATTACAATAATAACCAATAATCGAGAACTCATAATCAAGCTTATAGTCATATACATCCGTTTCTAAAAATAAAGCATCATTATACAGTTTCTGCAACCGCACTGTATTTGCAATCTCGTAAAATACCATTGCCAAGTCATACTTAGATTCACACCGGTAATGATTCACGATTTTATACAGGTTCTCAATACGCGTTGGCATATGTTGATACGCTTCTAGCCAATAATAAATCGCATGGGCAGGTTGCTTCAAATGCATGTAGCAATTTCCAATAGAGTAATATGAATACCACGTTTCCTGTATCCAACTACCTACCTCAATTCGCTTCTTGTATGTTTCGATCGCTAGGTCATGCTGACCAGAATCACGATAACTATTTGCCAAATAAAACAAATACCGGGGGTTATTTTGTGTGGTTTCTAACCCTTTTTTTAACAGTGCTATATCGCGATGATATTTGTTTTCTTTACTTCCACCATCGCCAATATCATTTATGAACAGCATACTGCGGTCTATGCTGTCGACTGCTGCATTGAGAGGCAACTCAACATACTCATGAGTTACACCCCAATATTGATACGCAGGGTCATTTCGAATAATGCGGAGGTTTTTATTGTGGAAATTAGGAGAACCTTGAATAAGATAATACGCATCTTTTGTCAATGATTTCTTGAATTCATCCATATTTGCGATGTTTATCTCTAATTTCATGTCTGCATCCAACAACAATATATAGTCCGCGCAAGCCATGTCGTTACATCCCTTCAATGCATACGTTCGATTATATCCAAAATCACGAAATGGCTCTTCCATTATTTTTCCCGGTATTTTATTGGATTCGCAATAATTACGGATTATTTCAATCGTATTGTCGGTGCTGCCTGTATCGCATATGCAATAGCTGTCGATTAATGGAGTGACTGTTTCCAATAATCGCAATATGATTTTGCTTTCATTCTTTACGATCATGTTCAAACATATTTTAGGAACGTTCATCGTTTTGTAATATATGTATGCCCCTTTATTTATGTATGTTTACGGTAAAAGTTTTTTTCACATTATATTCTAATTAGATGTCATTCACAAGATTTCACGATGATCCGCACAGAATAAAGAAACAGATTGATGAAAGCAGTTTTACTGGTAGATACATGTTAAATACACCCGGTCCTGGCGTGAATTTGCCATTTATGGAGGACCCACAATTACGTCTACAAAAATGGGGAGCCAATTTACAAACTAACACTGTGAACCTAGAAAGCGATTTACGCGGTCTTACTCGCAGACAAAATCGCGACAATATTGATTTAAACCAACATGCACGTGCACAAGTGTCGTCTTCCAGACCGAATTATCGCGAAGAACAGCCGTTTGTTGAGGAAAGTCGCGCGAGTCATCCGGCGTGGGCATACAAAGATTTAGAACAAAATCGATGGGAACAGCCATTGTTAAATCCGCTGAATGGTTTAGATAAACAGTTTGTAGACAACGTTCATACCCGCATTTTAGAAAAAGATAATTTTACGCCGAGAATTCCCATGGTGGGAGAACAGTCATTCTATTTGACCGGACAATCCATGTGTATTGGCGGAAAAGAAGACAGCTGCCCTGGTACATTGTACCGCTAGATTATTTACAGTTTATTGCAAAAATATTATATGATATTATTATAATTATATAATATAACAGAATGGAACTAGCTATACCCGGCATCGCTCTTGGATTGATGTATATCATGAAGGGACAATCAAACAATACTAGTGAACAAGAAGAATCTTTTGCAAATCAAAATGCTTTGCCAAATACCGATATTCCTAACCGCAATTACCCTGATGAATATCCTATTCGAAATGAGGAGTTAGACCAAACATCTGCGCTGTCTACCGTTAACCAATTTGAAAACGGAGGAAGCGTGTATACTGACAAATATTTTAATGCAAATATGGTTGCTAAGCGAGAACAAGGAACAAATGAACAAACCGAATTTTACTCGCTAACCGGAGAAAAGGTCGGCGGGTCGTATTTTTCCCATAATAACATGGTTCCCTTTTTCGGGGCCAAAATGAGAACGCAAGGTGCAGGGCCAAATTCGAATGAGGGTATTTTAGACAATTATGTCGGCAACGGGTCTCAAACAATATCTAAAAAGGAACAGGCCCCATTGTTTGCGCCGAATGATAACCAGAACTGGGCTACAGGTGCGCCGAATATGAACGATTTCTACCAATCCCGCGTGAATAATAGCATGCGCATGGCAAACACAAAACCGTTCGAAGAACAGCGTGTTGCACCTGGTCTCGGTCTCGGTTACACGAATGATGGCGCACATGGTTTCAATTCGGGTATGATGGCCCGAGAATCATGGATGCCCAAAACGGCAGATGAAATGCGCGTTGCCACTAATCAAAAGTCGTCTGGACACGTGTTGCTCGGTCATGAGGGCCCTGCTTACAGTAGCATTAAAAATATTGCCACACAAGAACAAATGGGTGTCATGGAAAAGAATCGTCCCGACCAAAGTTTTGAGTTGGGACAGGACCGGTGGTTTACCACTACCGGAGCAGTGAAAGGCGAAATGTTGCATTCCATGCCGATTGACAGACATGTTACACGTCCCGAAACCGCGGTTTCTTATTCGGGCGCGGCTGGTTCCCAAAACTCGGCGACTTATGTTCCCGGCGAATATATGCCATCACACAATGTTGAGCTTGGCGCCGTGCCGATTGCCGGAGCGAATGCAAACGGACGCAACCACGCTACCGACGCGGACTATGGCATCAAGTCGAAGAAGGCCTACCCGAATAATCGTACATCAAATACCCAAAATGGATATTTTGGTATGGTTGGTAGTAGCATTGGGGCGGTCGTTGCGCCATTACTTGATGCATTGCGTCCTTCTCGTAAACAGAATGTCATCGGCAATTTACGCCCCTATCAAAATCCGGGCACGACAGTTCCCAGCTCGTATATTTTTAATCCCGCAGATAGACCAAGTACAACCATTCGCGAAACTACGGAGAATTCTAAGAATCACTTGAATGTGAATGCAAATCAGCTCGGGGGTGCTTATAAAATAGTTCAGCCTCAGGCATATGAGACAAATCGTCAAGATACAAGCATAGAATATATGGGTGGAGCGGGTGCGGGTGATGGTACTCGCCAAATGACATCGTACGAATCTGGATACAATCAACGCAATAATGATATCAAATCCAGCACGATTGATGGGTACATGGTGAAAGGTAACATGAATATGTTGAATTCGAACGTAAATATGCGTGAAAAGACTCGCGATGATTCGTTGAGAAATACACGTGCTGTTGCCGGAACTATGCCATACCAGTCACCTGATGTTGGAAATATGGGACGTCTTGCTGGTGGAGCAAATTCGTTGTATGCCAATATTAACGTGGACCGAAATACACCGGATATTATGGATACATTAAAACAGAACCCTTATGTGGTGAATTATAAGAACGCCTTATAATTGCACGGTTCGTAATATAACAATAAAAAAATTGGTATATTACAATGATTGTCATAGTTTGATTTTTATTTTTGTTGGATTTTGTGCTGTTTTTATGGAGTTTTTATTGTTTTTATAATTTTTGTATTTTTTCTCAAATATTGCCACTTACAAACAGCTTACGAATATTGATTGCCTCCATATTATGTTCTGGCACTTTAAACAGATTCTTAATCATGGCATCGTCGCTGAAACGAATGGTATAATCT
>Ga0209230_10001119_pt1 | contig 10698 bp, 8 predicted proteins | sample LakOntMetagenome_FD_187467 | JGI IMG/M metagenome (GOLD analysis project Ga0209230, IMG submission 187467) | Freshwater and sediment microbial communities from Lake Ontario - Sta 18 epilimnion Metagenome (SPAdes) (version 2) | ecosystem: Environmental > Aquatic > Freshwater > Lentic | place... | reverse complement strand
CGCGCAATGTGCAACCGACTCCTGGCAAGAACCTCATCTGGCTGAGCCAAACAACCTTAAGCGTTGATGAGACCCTCGAATCAGTTGCAATCCTCAAGGAGCGATTCCCAGAGATCGCATCGCCACCATCTGATGACATCTGTTATGCAACGCAGAACCGCCAAGAAGCAATCCGCGGTATCGCAGCACAATCTGATTTAGTACTTGTCGTTGGTTCTACAAACTCCTCCAACTCTGTTCGCTTAGTTGAAGTTGCGCTCGAGTATGGCGCAAAGGCTGCATATCTTGTTGATTACGCATCCGAGGCGAAAGAGGCGTGGTTGGTCGACGTTGAGACTGTTGGCGTAACTAGCGGAGCATCAGTGCCAGAGATTCTCGTACAAGATTTATTGAAGTGGCTTGATGCGCGTGGATATAGCGACCAACAGGAAGTTGAAGCGAAGAAAGAGTCGCTTACCTTTGCCTTGCCACAGAACCTTCGCGCAGAGATGAAGGCCGCGGGACAGTAATGAGGCAGATGGTTGAACTTTCCCAAGGTCAGCTCGCCATCAATATCTTCGAGCCCGCTATTTACAAGGGCGATGCAATTCTCATTCATGGCTTTACTGGAAGTAAAGAAGATTTTGATTTCATAGGACCTCTACTAGCAGATCGCGGTTACCGAACATTTGCCTATGATCACCGCGGTATTCATGAATCCCCACACTCACCTGATGGATCAACTTATTCCATAGACGGATATGCTCGCGATGCGGTTGAGGTCGCCCGCCACTTTAACCTTTCATCACCTCACCTCTTTGGCCATTCTTATGGTGGAGCTGTTGCCCAACGCGCAATCATCGCTGAACCAGAACTTTTCGCTTCATTAACGCTCTTCTGTTCAGGTCCTCAATCTCGTAAAGGTCTGGGCATCTCTGCATTGATTCTCGAGAACCAAGTTGGAAAAAGCATGCAAGAGAGCTGGAATCAATTTGCGGCACAGATATATATCGGCCATAAGCGAGAAGCGCTGATGCGAAAGCGTTGGCTCGCAAATGATCCACGTTCAATTCTGAAGCAGGCAGAAGACCTTTCAACCTTCACATCTGTTATTCCTGAAATTGCCGCCACAAAGATCGCAGTGCATGTGATTTATGGTGAGAGCGATGATGCTTGGCCGTTGGAGATTCAGAATCACATGGCTGCTGATTTATCGGCCCCGGTTACTGTGATTAAGGATGCTGGACACTGTCCCAATGAAGATCAGCCAGAGTCAACGGCAGAGGCAATTACCCAATTCTGGGATTCGCTCTAACGCTTAGGCAGTAGCTGCTTTGCGCTTTGAAGGACGGTTCTTCGCCTTCTCATTAAGGAATTGATACCAGCCGTAGAGCGCTGCGACCAACATATATGGCGCAACACTTGCAAGAGCTGCCATGAAATCGACACCGACACGTGAGATTCGAATTCCATCTGTCATGAGCGTGTAGAAGAGCGCGGTTGCTGCATATGCAAGAGGCGGAGTCACCGCTGTGACATAACGAGTTCCGGTACGACCATATGCAACGCCACCATATGTAACGACGATCAGAACAAAGCCAGAGAGAAATCCAGCGCCGCCGCGGATGAAGAGTTCGGCGAGAGTAAAGAAGGCGATGAAGAGAACTTGAATGAAGATGATTCCCTGCTTCTTCAAACCAGGTCCTGGAATCGTAGGCTTTCCGGGTAGCTTCATATTCACCTTACTACGTGGGTTGTTCTCTGAGTTAGCCATTATTATCCTCAACAATTTCAACATCAATAAAATCATCAACTTCGACGAGATCAGGATTATTGAGCTCGCGTACATCTGCCGGTGCCTCAGGATATGGGATAGCGAGCTTCTCTTTATCACCGGCAACACCAAGGGCGCTGATTTTCTTTGCTGGCGAGAGAACAGTCTTCTCGGCCGTTGGAATGAGATCTTCATAGGCCTTAGAGGTCTTATTGATTGCCTGGCCGACCGCGACGATCTTGCTATGTAACAAGGTGATGTTCTTTAAGAAAGTCGATGCCACCTTAGTGATGTCATCAGCATTCTCAGCCAACTTATTGCGGGTGAAGATATGGCCAACGGTGCGCAGTAACGCCATCATCGATGTTGGTGTGGCGATTGTGACTCCGACCTTAAATGCCTTCTCTAGGAGCATTGGGTCTAGACGAAGCGCCTCGGCAAGGAGGGTCTCAAATGGAAGAAAGAGAACCACGACATCGGGACTTCCTGCTGATTTGTGATACCCACGTTTTGCTAGCGCATCAACATGCTTCAACAAATCCTTTGTATGCGAGGTCAGGTGCTCATCGCGAATTGATTGATCTTCAGTTGCAAAGGCATCGAGAAAACGTTCGAATGGAAATTTAGAATCGATAAAGAGTCGTGAATTACCTGGCATCTTTACCGTGACATCAGGAATGCCTGATGAATCTGCATCGGTTGTAGATCGCTGCGCGTCGTATTCGATACCTTCACGTAAGCCCGCCTGCTCGAGTAAGAGTTCGAGCTGGGCCTCACCAAATTTTCCACGTGATTGCGAGCTAGAGAGAGCGCCAGCAATCTTGCGGGTCTCATCGAAGAGTGAGGTGGAAGCAGTGCGCATCTCATTTATTGTTGATTTAAGTTCGACCTCAGATGCCACCCGTTTTTCAGCGGCATCTTGTGCCTGAACGCGCATCCGTTCGACCGTTGTTTTCATCTCTTCCATCTGCGTTGCAATCTTCGCCTGGCTCTCGTTCTTACCTTCAGCCTCTTTTAACCGCTCTTCGCTCTTTTGTAATAGAGCCTTGAGTGCGACGAGGTCATCAGAGGATTGCGAGCTCTGTGATCGGCCAAACCAGATACCGATAGCAAGACCGACAATCAGACCAATAAGAAGGACGAGAGATGTAACAAGCGCGTTAGACATGGGGCTATCGTGGCAGGCGGCAGTGACAAATCCCCTGATTTCACGGATGAGCAAGCCACGCCGTAGGCTCGCTCACTATGAGCCTCTCCATCGGAATCGTCGGCCTTCCCAACGTCGGAAAATCGACCCTCTTCAACGCCCTGACTAAGAACAACGTGCTGGCGGCCAACTACCCCTTCGCAACTATCGAGCCCAATGTGGGCGTTGTCGGTGTGCCGGATGAGCGCCTGGCAAAGCTGGCTACCATTTTTAGCTCCGAGAAGTTACTTCCAGCGGCGCTCTCATTTGTAGATATCGCAGGAATCGTAAAGGGCGCATCTGAAGGTGCCGGCCTTGGCAATAAATTCTTAGCCAATATCCGTGAGACCGATGCGATTTGTCAGGTTATCCGTGTCTTCACCGATGGCGATGTGGTTCACGTTGATGGTCGCGTCGATCCTTCTAGCGATATCGAGACAATCAATACCGAACTCGCGCTCGCTGACCTACAGACCATCGAGAAAGCGATTCCACGTCTAGAAAAAGAAGCGCGTACAGATAAGTCAAAGAGCGCGGTTCTAGAATCTGTCAAAGCGGCAGAGGCACATCTGCAATCAGGTAAGCCACTTTCAACTTCAAAGGTTGATCTCGCCCTTATCTATGAGCTCCACCTCTTAACTGCAAAACCATTCCTCTATGTCTTTAACGTAGATGCGGCAGAACTTGGTGATCAAGAACTTCGCGCAAAGCTATCCGCACTCGTTGCACCAGCTGAGGCAATCTTCCTCGATGCAAAGACAGAGGCAGAGCTTGCTGAACTTCCAGATGAAGATGCACTTGAATTACTAGAAGCAGTCGGAATGACAGAGCCAGGTCTTGCAACGCTGGCACGCGTTGGCTTTGACACTCTTGGTCTTCAGACCTATTTAACTGCAGGACCAAAAGAAGCCCGTGCTTGGACGATTCATAAGGGCGATACTGCGCCAATGGCGGCCGGTGTTATTCACACTGATTTCCAGAAGGGCTTTATCAAAGCTGAAATCGTTTCCTTCGATGATTTGATGGCAGCTGGATCGATGGCAGATGCAAAGTCCGCTGGCAAGGTTCGGATGGAAGGCAAGGATTACGTTATGCACGATGGTGACGTAGTCGAATTCCGCTTCAACGTTTAATACTCTCCACGAAATCTGAGCCCAGAACGTGAAGTGTTCTGGTCAAGTTTAGAGAAAGTGAGGTATTTGCTCACCTGCCGTTCATCTACTCTGCACACTATAAGAGGGTGAAATCGGAGCAAAACCTTTATATCGACCGGGATTTGAGCTGGCTAGATTTCAATACACGTGTTCTCGAGCTCGCTGAGAACCAGAAGCTTCCCCTACTTGAGCGAGTCAAGTTTCTCGCGATTTACTCTTCAAATTTAGATGAGTTCTTCATGGTTCGAGTCGCCAGTATTAAACGCAAAGTTGAATTTGGAAAGAGTGAAAGACTCATCTCTGGGCTCACACCCCGAGAACTGCTCACGGAGATTCACCATAAGGTTCGAATTCTGCAAGAGCGAGTCTCATTTCTCATTGAAAATGATTTATGGCCGCGGCTAGCTGCTGAGGGTGTGAAGAGAGTAAGTTGGGATTCGCTCTCGGATGCAGAGAGAATCCCACTCAAGAATAAGTTCATTAAAGAAATATTTCCCGTGTTGACGCCATTAGCTTCAGATCCAGCCCATCCATTCCCGCATATCTCTGGACTCTCGCTCAACCTAGGCATTATTGGTCGCAATGCAACGAGTAACAATGAGCAATTTGTGAGAGTAAAAGTTCCATCAAATGTGCCCCGTATGATTCGGGTCAACGAAATTGATTCATCATTTATCCTGATTGAAGATCTCATTGCAGAGCATTTACATCTGCTCTTACCTGGCGCAAAGATCGAAGATATTTACTTCTTCCGAGTTACCCGTAATCAGGATTTAGATATAGATGAAGATGATGCGGAAGATCTCCTAGAGTCCCTTGAGGAAGAACTTTCTCGCCGCCAATTTGGTGCGGCTGTACGTATGGAGATTGAGCAAGGCGTTTCGAGCAAATTGCTCGACAAATTAATGGAAGAGCTTGAAGTCAGCAAGAGTGAAGTCTTTACACTTCACCCACCGTTAGATCTCACCTTTCTCTTTGAGATGTATGGGCTAGATCTTCCACAGCTTAAGGATGAACCATTCCGCTCTGTGCAGCCGGCACCAATAGACGATATCGACCGTCACGATGCTGACGCCTTCTTTACGACGATTCGTGAGGGAGAAATTCTTCTCCACCACCCTTATCAAACCTTTACATCTACGGTTACTCGCTTTGTCGAGCTTGCCGCAAGAGACCCAAAGGTATTGGCAATCAAGCAGACCTTATATCGGACATCTGGTGATTCACCGATCATGATGTCACTGATTGAAGCAGCAAAGAGTGGCAAACAAGTCCTTGCTGTCATCGAACTTCGTGCCCGCTTTGATGAACAGGCCAATGTTCGTTGGGCGAAGAAGCTCGAAGATGCTGGTGCACATGTTGTCTATGGTGTCTTGGGATTGAAAACCCATGCAAAGGCGAGCTTGGTGGTTCGCAAAGAAGATTCTGGTCTCGCCGTCTATTCACATATCGGCACCGGAAACTACAACCCAAAGACAGCGCGAGTTTATGATGATCTCGGAATTCTTAGCGCCAATCAAAGTTTGGGAGAAGATCTACTCAAACTCTTCAACCAACTCAGCGGTGTACTCTCACAATCAGAATATTCAAGACTCCTAGTCGCCCCTCATGGAATCCGCACATCGATTATTGAAAAGATTGATCGCGAACGCAGAAACCATCTTGATGGTAAACCTTCACAGATTCGCTGGAAGGTAAACTCCTTAGTTGACAACCAAATTATTGATGCACTTGTTGCTGCATCCAAAGATGGCGTACCAATAGAGTTAATTGTCAGAGGCGCTTGCTCACTTCGCATGAGCTGCGTTGCAAAGTATAAGAATGTCAAGATTCGATCTATTCTCGGCCGCTTTCTTGAACACTCAAGAATCTATACCTTCCATAACGCCGGAAAACCCGAGTTCTATATTGGTAGCGCTGACATCATGGAGCGAAATTTAGACCGACGAGTCGAAGCTCTCGTTCGTATTGATGAAGAGAACCATAAGCGAGAATTAACAGAGATACTCGACCTTTCCACCTCCGAGAGATTCCGCATGTGGGAGATGCTCGAAGATGACACCTGGCATTACAAAAAGACCGGCATAGAAGGAAAGCCTCTGGAAGATTTTCAGGAGCACTTCATTGAAAGGTATAAGAAATGATTAAAGCAGCAGGCGCCGTTGTGTGGCGCGAAGAGACACCTTTTGATTTAGAAATCCTCTTGGTACACCGCCCGCAATTCGATGATTGGAGCTTTCCGAAGGGGAAGATTGAAGAGGGCGAATCTGCCATCGCAGCAGCATTTCGTGAAGTAAAGGAGGAGACAGGTGTCACTGCCATCTTCGGCCAGTACCTAGGTTCATCTTCCTACAAGGTTGAAGATAATAAGAAGAAGGTCAAGTACTGGATGGCAAAGGCTCTTCCTGCCACATCGCCATTTGCACCAAATGTTGAAGTCGACAAGATTGAATGGGTTTCAATAAAAGAGGCGCGTCATTTCCTAACTCATGATGATGATCGCGAGATTCTCGATGAGTTCGTCAATCGCGAGCGTTACACATCTACTCTCGTCCTACTTCGCCACGCAAAGGCAGTGAAGCGCAGCGATTGGAACGATTACGATCTAGATCGTCCACTCTCAAACGTTGGCGTTGAGCAGGGCAAGCGACTTGTCGCTCAATTAGAACCCTTTGGCGTCGAAGGAATTTTCTCATCCGATGCTTCTCGATGTTTTTCAACGGTCGAGCCACTTTCTATGTCTCTGAATCTCAAAGTGACTGTGACCTCAGAGCTCAACGAAGAGAGCTTTGAGAAGAGCGCAAAGACTCCGCTCGAATATGTGCGCCATGTAATGCGCTATCCAGGTAATCAGCTTGTCTCGAGCCATAACCCGATCATTCCTCACATTCTGACCAAGATTGCTCGCGTTGAATATTCAGCAGATGATCTCAATCCAGCAGATGCATGGGTAGTTCATCACCATGGTGATCAGGTGATGGCAGTTGAGTTCTTACGGCATCCAAAAATTGAGAAGTTGGATAAGGACGAAAGTTAAGATTTAAGCCAATCAAAGCGTTGAAGAACTATTCCCTCACGCAGTGCCCACGGGCACTGCGTGAGTTTTTCAATTCCAAGGGCAGACATTGTCTCTTCCGCAACGACGGCACCGGCAACGATTTGAATCGCGCGACTTGCTGACACACCTGGAAGCGCCGCTCTCTGGCTCTGGGTCATCTTTGCTAACCGCGGAACAATTGTCTTTAAACCATCATGAGTCAATGCACCCCCGAGCTCAGGGAGATAATTCTGTTGAATGCGTCGCAACGTTCTAAATGTCTTACTGGTGCCGATAGCGGTTCGCTTGCTGTTATCTCCAATAACATCCACAAGCGGAGCAATAGTTGCTTTGATGTGCTCGCGTAATTTATTGATTGATTTTTCGGTAAAGGGATCGCCCGTCAAAAATTGTCGGGTCATTCGGTTGGCGCCGAGCATGACTGATCCGCTGTAATTAGGGTTTTCAGAATCTCCGGTTGCAATTTCTAGAGAGCCACCGCCGATATCTAGCAATACGACATCACCTGCCGACCAGCCAACCCAGCGACGCACCGCAAGAAATGTGAAGCGCGCTTCATCTGCACCGCTGAGAACCTGAAGCTCGATTCCAGTTTCACGATTAACAACTTCTAATACCTCATCAGCATTCGTGGCCTCTCTTATCGCAGAGGTCGCAAAGGCGAGCATGTCATCGAGTTGAATATCTTTTGCTTCGTTCTTAAGGCGAGTAAGTGTCTTCAATAAAGTTTCTACGCCAGATGTTGAGAGCTCACCTTTTTCGGTAAGGAATTCAGCGAGCCGAATCTCTTCTTTAAAACTCTGAAATGCGAGCGGAGCGGATCCATGATGGGCATCCATCACTTGAAGATGAACGGTATTTGAACCGACATCAAGGACTCCGAGGCGCATGAGGTAATTCTAATGATTGAGATTTCATAAAGGTTAATTCCCGCTTAACGTGAGGGGATTATCTGTAAATGAGGCTCTGCGGTAAGATTTGAACCTGCACTTTCCAATTAAGTGCCCTTATTTATGGAGTTTCTCTTCAATGCCAAAGACCCAAGCACACCTCAAAGACCTGCCTGTAAAGACCCGCGACAGCATCCGTAACGTCGCGATCATCGCGCACGTTGACCATGGAAAGACAACACTGGTTGATGCGATGCTCTGGCAGTCAGGTGCCTTTGCTGCTCATAAGAAGCAGGATGAGGGTCAAGACCGCATGATGGACTCGATGGACCTCGAGCGCGAAAAGGGAATCACGATTCTTGCGAAGAACACTGCGGTCCGTCGCGGTGATTCTGTAATCAACATTATTGATACACCAGGCCACGCTGACTTCGGTGGCGAGGTCGAGCGCGGTCTCGAAATGGTCGATGGAGTTATTCTGCTCGTCGATGCATCAGAAGGCCCACTTCCACAGACTCGCTTCGTATTGCGTAAGGCGCTTCAAAAGAACCTTCCAGTTATCTTGCTGATCAATAAGACAGACCGTCCCGATTCACGTATCGCAGAGGTCGTCGACGAGGCATACGAGCTCTTCCTTGATCTCGATGCGACAGAAGACCAGATAGATTTCCCAGTTGTTTACGCATCTGCAAAGAACGGTCGCGCATCAATGAACCGTCCGGCAGATGGTGGATTGCCTGATGAAGAGAACCTCGATGTCCTCTTTAAGGTAATTCAAGACACTGTTCCAGCACCTGTTTATCACGAGGGTGCACCGCTTCAGGCACACGTAACAAACCTTGACTCTTCACCATTCCTTGGTCGCCTTGCACTCATGCGTATCCACGAAGGAACCCTTAAGAAGGGCCAGTCAGTAATGTGGATGAAGACTGATGGAACACAAGAGCGCGTAAAGATTTCAGAGCTCTTGATTACCGAAGCGCTCGAGCGCGTTCCTGGTCTGGAAGCAGGCCCTGGTGACATCGTTGCGATTGCAGGTATCGAGACAATTACTTTGGGCGAGACGCTTGCAGATCTTGAGAACCCACATGCACTTCCATTGATCAAGGTTGATGAGCCATCAATCTCGATGACAATTGGTATCAATACTTCTCCGCTTGCAGGAAAGTCAGGAAAGTTACTTACCGCCCGTCAGGTGAAGGATCGCCTCGATAAGGAGCTCATCGGTAACGTTTCACTTCGTATTCTCAATACAGAGCGCCCAGATGCATGGGAAGTTCAGGGTCGCGGAGAGCTTCAGCTCGCTGTTCTAGTTGAAATCATGAAGCGCGAAGGCTTCGAGCTCACAGTCGGCAAGCCACAGGTAGTTACCAAGATGGTTGATGGCAAGCTTCACGAGCCAATGGAGCGTTTAACAATTGATGCACCAGAAGATTACCTCGGTGTTCTTACTCAGTTGATGGCGCTTCGTAAGGGTCGCATGGAGCAAATGGTTAACCATGGCACCGGTTGGATCCGCCTTGAGTACAAGGTTCCATCACGTGGTCTTATCGGTTTCCGTACTGAGTTCCTTACTGAAACTCGCGGAACAGGTTTACTCCACCACGTATTCGATTCATACGAGCCATGGTTCGGTGAACTTCGTACACGTAGCACTGGATCACTTGTTTCAGACCGTATGGGTGCAGTGACCTCTTACGCGCTTCAGGGCGTACAAGAGCGCGGCACAATCTTCGTTGAACCAGGTGATGAGGTTTATGAGGGCATGGTTATCGGTGAGAACTCACGTTCTGACGATATGGATGTCAACTGTGTTCGCGAAAAGAAGCTCACCAATATGCGCGCTTCAGGTACAGATGATTCTGAGAAGTTGATTCCACCTAAGAAGCTCAACATGGAAGGCGCTCTCGAATTCTGTCGTGAAGACGAGTGCGTTGAAGTTACTCCTGCAGTTGTGCGTATCCGTAAGGTTGTTTTGGATGGCGCAGAGCGTGCACGTGCAACATCTCGCGCAAAGAAGAGCAACCAGTCGTAATCTTCTACTGAACGAAAAAGGGTTGATCCGGCGCTAACAATCGCGCCTATATCAACCCTTTCTTCGTTTCCCTGCAAGTTACCACCGTAAATACAAATTCTAGGCGCGATTGTTAGCGCCGAATTTCGTATTTCGGTCAGTAACATTGCATCTATGAAGCGAACAAGCATCTGGTTGATTTCTATGGCATTTTTGATAGTGCCGGTCAATGCGAATGCGCATGCAGGAGTCGTTGCGACCTCACCCACACAAGATCAAGTAGTCAATTCAATGCCGAGTACGATTTCAATTACCTTCTCGGAAGAGTTGCTCACTATCGCTAATCAAGAAGTGAATACCCTTTCTCTCACCGCCTTCGATGGCCCGCCAGTTGAGTTAAGCGAAGTCACCATCTCAGGGAGCTCATTGTCAGCGAGAATTCCCAGCGGTGAATATGCGCCGGGCATTTATGAAGTGGTCTATCGAATCGTCTCTGCTGATGGCCATAAGGTCAGTGATTCATTCACCTTTGCCCTCAATGTTCCGGCACCAGTTGCAGAGCTAGACGATGGCGAATCAGGAAATGGCGTGATTCCCGCTCCTATCGCCGGGGCAATTGCGATAGTGGTCGCTCTCGGTGGAT
>Ga0209230_10001116_pt1 | contig 10704 bp, 10 predicted proteins | sample LakOntMetagenome_FD_187467 | JGI IMG/M metagenome (GOLD analysis project Ga0209230, IMG submission 187467) | Freshwater and sediment microbial communities from Lake Ontario - Sta 18 epilimnion Metagenome (SPAdes) (version 2) | ecosystem: Environmental > Aquatic > Freshwater > Lentic | place... | reverse complement strand
CGTACGCCCGGTTTAAGACCAACACCTTATACAAAAGGACTCGAGATTTTCTCGGGTCCTTTTGTTATGTCCAGGTCAGCCCATCAATCAATGATCGATCGAAATAGGCTAGGGGCATGTCAGATCACGAAGCACTCCGTCAGCAAATAATCGATAAAGCAGTAGTCCACGGAAAGGTCATTCTTTCTAGTGGCAAGGAAGCTGACTACTACGTTGACTTGCGACGAGTAACACTTGACTCTGAAGCTGCGCCAATCATCGGTCGCGTCATGTTGGAACTGACAAAAGATTTAGATTTCGATGCAGTTGGTGGACTAACACTTGGCGCTGATCCAGTCGCTACTGCAATGCTGCACGCAGCCGCCGCGCAAGGTCGCAAATTAGATGCCTTCGTAGTTCGCAAAGCTGAAAAGGCTCATGGCCTGCAACGACGTATTGAAGGTCCAGATGTTAAGGGTAAGCGCGTACTTGCCGTTGAAGACACCAGCACAACAGGTGGCTCAGTATTAACTGCAGTTGAAGCATTGCGTGAAGCTGGCGCTGAAGTTGTCGCTGTTGCTGTAATCGTGGAGCGTGCCGCAGCGCCTGCAGTTGAAGCTGCTGGTCTTAAGTATTTGTACGCTTACAACTTGCCAGATTTGGGTCTGTAATTGCGCGCTAGCTTTTATTGTGTTTGCGCTGACGTAGAACTTCAAAAACTACAGGAACAAGGCTTAACAAAACTATTGCGATTGCAACTAAGTCAATGTTCTCTTTAATAATTGGAATGCTACCGAGGAAGTAGCCGGCCAAAGTCATGGATGAAACCCATGCAATTCCGCCAATGGTGCTGTAAGTCGCGTAAGTTTTGAAATCCATCTTTGCTACGCCAGCCATGCCGGTAATAACAGACCGAACAATTGGAACGAAGCGGGCTAGAACAATCGCTCGAGTGCCATGCTTTTCAAAGAAGTTTTGAGTGGTAACTACATATTCAGTTTTGAAAATCTTTGAATCCGGACGACTAAATAGCTTTGGTCCAACCTTGGCCCCAGTCCAATATCCCAACAAGTTTCCAGCAATAGCGGACACAGTCATTAGCACTAAGGCAACCGCAAGAGGCGTAGTGATGAAGTTGCTAGCCAAAAGCATTCCCACAATAAAGAGAAGTGAATCGCCTGGAAGAATTACGCCAATCAACAGCCCACATTCAATAAACAAAATCATGCAGGCAGCAAATAGTGCCAGTCCGCCAAAGCCTTTGAGTAAACCTTCAGGGTCTAGAAATCCTGCTGCTTGGATTGATGTTGCGAATTCGAATGGGGTAGTTGCAATCACCATATGACTGTACCCGTGACACAATAAGAACGTGGGCAGCGGCAAGCCCAAGCCCACAGATTTATTGATTCCAGGAGTCTGACAAATGCCAATCGCTAGCCCAGAGATTTATAACGAAATGCTTGATCGCGCCAAGGCTGGCGCATTCGCTTATCCCGCAATCAACTGCACATCTTCGCAAACAATTGTTGCTGCAATCCGCGGCTTTGCTGAAGCTGAGAGCGATGGCATCGTTCAAGTTTCATGGGGTGGCGCGGAATTTGCTTCCGGTCAAGGTGTGAAAGATATGGTCATTGGCTCAGTTGCACTTGCTGAATTCGCGCATGCAGTAGCCAAGGGTTACGGCGTAAACATTGCGCTTCATACTGATCATTGCCCAGCTGAAAAACTTGATGGGTTCATGCGTCCGCTAGTTCAGATTTCAGCCGATCGCGTTAAGGCTGGCCAAGAACCACTATTCCAATCACACATGTGGGATGGTTCTGCAGTTTCTATGAAAGAAAACTTAGCTGTTGCCGATGAAATGTTGGATAAGTGCGCAGCAGCTCGAACCATTCTGGAAATTGAAATCGGCGTAGTTGGTGGCGAAGAAGATGGCATCGAAGCCTCACATGATGCCAAGTTGTTCTCAACTCCAGAAGATGCATTAGCTATGGCAGAACGTCTAGGTCTTGGTGAACGCGGTCGCTATTTAGTTGCAGCAACCTTCGGTAACGTTCATGGTGTCTACAAGCCAGGCAACGTTGTACTAACCCCAGGCATCTTGAAAGAACTTCAAGATGCTGTGCAGGCAAAGCACAACACCAAGGACAAGCCACTGGATTTAGTTTTCCACGGCGGTTCAGGTTCTTTGCTTTCCGAAATCCGCGAATCACTTGATTACGGCGTAATCAAAATGAATATCGATACTGACACCCAGTACGCATTTACGCGTCCAGTTGCAGATCACATCTTTAAAAACTACGACGGCATTTTGAAAATTGATGGCGAAGTTGGAAACAAAAAGATTTACGACCCACGGGCATTTGGTAAGGCTGCCGAAGCAGGTATGGCGGCACGCGTTGTTAAGGCTTGCGAAGATCTTCGCGCAACCGGAACGCGTATCAAGTAATGACAATCGGACAAGATTTACTTGATGGCCCACCTCCAACACTTCTGCCAGCAGACAATCGCGCACTAGAAGCAATCGCTGCAGGGAAGTCTGCGGAAGTTGTAGCTGCAGAATTTCCGGAAAGTAGTTTGGCTTGGGCCGCGCTGGCTGATCAAGCTTGGAATGAAAAACGAGTCATCGAGTCTTATGCGTTTGCTCGCGTTGGTTACCACCGCGGACTTGACTCACTTCGCAAAAATGGCTGGAAGGGTTTTGGCCCAGTGCCCTGGAGCCATGAACCAAATCGTGGATTCCTGCGCTGCCTAAACGCCTTAGCTCGTGGCGCGAAATCCATCGGGGAGTCAGCAGAAGCCACTCGCTGCGCCCAGTTTTTAACGGACTGCGACCCGGCTGCAACCCAAGCACTAGCCGAGTAATGCTTCACCATAAATAAGGACTAGCCTTATCTAGGTTCATCGAGATATAAGGGGAATTGCCATGCCTGCCGTAGTGCTAGTTGGTGCTCAATGGGGAGACGAAGGTAAAGGTAAAGCTACCGACCTTCTAGGAAGTCGCGTGGACTATTGCGTTCGCTATCAAGGCGGAAACAACGCAGGTCACACCGTTGTTATCGGTGACAAAAAGTTTGCCCTGCACTTGTTGCCAAGTGGCATCCTGACTCCGGAAGTAACTCCGGTAATCGGTAACGGCGTTGTTATTGACGTCGGCGTTCTGTTTGAAGAAATTGATGGCCTTGAAGCACAAGGTATCGACACTTCAAATCTTTTGATCAGCGCTAACGCGCACTTGATCACTCCGTACCACGTAACCCTGGACAAAGTCACTGAGCGCTTCCTGGGTAACTCTAAGATCGGTACAACTGGTCGAGGCATTGGTCCGTCATACGCAGACAAGACTTCCCGTCTAGGTATTCGCGTTCAAGACTTGTTCGACGAAAAAATCCTGCGCGCAAAAATCGAAGGCTCACTGCTTAGCAAGAACCAAGTTTTGGTAAAGGTGTTCAATCGTCGCGCAGTAACGGTTGATGAAATCGTTGAAGACTTGATGCAGCATGCAGAGCGCTTGCAGCCTTATGTCGCTGACACCTCATTACTTTTGAATCGCGCGTTAGATGAGAACAAGGTTGTTTTGCTAGAAGGCGGTCAGGGAACACTTCTTGACGTTGATCACGGAACCTATCCATTCGTAACATCCAGTAATCCAACTGCTGGTGGCGCATGTGCTGGCTCTGGCATTGGCCCAACCAAGATCACTGGTGTTGTCGGAATTCTTAAGGCTTACACAACTCGTGTTGGCTCCGGACCTTTCCCAACCGAACTTCTTGACGAAGATGGCGAAAAGCTTCGCACCATCGGTGGCGAGCGTGGCGTAACTACCGGTCGCCCACGTCGTTGTGGTTGGTTTGATGCGCCAATCGCCCGTTATGCAACTCGCATTAACGGACTAACTGACATCTTCTTAACCAAGCTAGATGTTTTGACTGGCTGGGAAAAGATTCCAGTGTGTGTTGCTTACGAGATCGACGGCAAACGCTCTGAAGAATTGCCGATGACTCAAACTGAATTCCACCACGCAAAGCCAATTTACGAAATGTTGCCAGGCTGGTCAGAAGACATCAGCGGCGCGAAAACCATGGAAGATCTTCCAGCAAATGCTCGCTCGTACATCAAGTTCTTAGAAGACGTCAGCGGCACCCCAATTTCTGCAGTTGGCGTTGGGCAAGATCGCAATGCAACTATCAGCATTAATGACTTGCTACGAAAGTAGTTAAATGAAAATCAGTTCAGTCAAGAATGAATTCGGCGATCCAATTGGTCTATCGGTTGGCGAAGTCATTCGACCTGGACTACCTGACGAATCCGTAATGTTAACTGGTAACTATTGCTACCTTGAAGTTTTAGATGCAGACAAGCACACTGCAGATCTTTACTCGGTTTACTCACTCGATACTGATGGTCGCCTTTGGACTTACATGCCACAAGGACCATTCAAGAGTGAAGCCGAATATCGAGTTTGGGTTGAAGGTGCTCAGCACAAAGCTGATCCATTCTTTTACGCGATTATCGATAGCGAAACCAATAAAGCAGTTGGTGTTGCTTCTTACTTGCGCATTGATCCAGGTGCCAGCTCGATTGAAGTTGGTTGGATTACTTACTCACCAGTCATTCAGCAAAAGCCAATTGCTACTGAAGCCATGTACTTGATGATGAAGTATGTGTTTGATCTTGGTTACCGCCGATACGAGTGGAAATGTAATTCACTTAACCAACCGTCGATCAATGCAGCCATGCGCCTAGGTATGTCGTTCGAAGGATTGTTCCGCCAAGCCACGATGGTTAAGGGACATAACCGCGACACTGCCTGGTTCGCAATTCTCGATCGCGACTGGCCCGTCGCTCAAGATGCTTTCGTAGCCTGGTTAGATCCAGAAAACTTTGACGCAGAAGGTCAACAGAAACTTCGCCTTTCTGACCTAACGGCTCCGATTGTTGAGTCCCGCTGGCCAAACCTAAGCCTCGACGTCCAGCGATAGGTGGATTTGGCACGTAAGTTCGCAAGGGTATTGCCACAGGCGTAGCATTGACTCGACCACTTGGTAAGAGGAGTTGCTAAACCATGGAAGCTAATCCAGCCCGCGGCAAGGAAGTTTACGACCTAGACCGCAATCACGTATTTCATTCTTGGAGCGCGCAAGGCGCCCTAAATCCAATGCTGATCCAGGGTGGTGAAGGTTCATACGTTTGGGATTATGACGGCAACCGCTACCTAGATTTCTCTAGCCAGTTAGTGAACGTAAACATTGGTCACCAACATCCAAAAGTTGTTAAGGCAATTCAAGACCAGGCTGGCAAGCTAACAACTATCGCACCACAGCACGCCAATGATATGCGAGGCGAAGCGGCGAAGCGTATTGCTGATCTTGCACCTGATCACATGAACAAAGTTTTCTTCACCAATGGTGGAGCCGATGCAGTTGAGAATGCAATCCGCATGGCACGCATTCACACTCGTAAGCACAAAGTACTTTCGTTCTACCGCTCGTACCACGGCAACACTGGTTCAGCGATTAACGCAACTGGTGACCCACGTCGCTGGCCAAATGAATTCTCTGCTGGTCACGTTCACTTCTTTGGTCCACACCTTTACCGTTCAAGCTTCTGGTCAGAAACCCAAGAGCAAGAGACCGAACGTGCTTTGGCTCACCTTGCTGAAGTGATTAAGTACGAAGGCCCAAACACAATTGGTGCTTTGATCATCGAAACTGTTGTTGGTACCGCAGGTGTATTGATTCCACCACCGGGCTACCTCGAGGGTGTTCGCAAACTTTGTACCGATAACGGAATCGTTTTGATTCTTGATGAAGTTATGGCTGGATTTGGTCGCACCGGTGAATGGTTTGCATTCGATGCTTTTGATGTAAAGCCTGACTTGTTTGTATTCGCTAAGGGTTCAAACAGTGGTTACGTTCCAGTTGGTGGCGTAGTTATCAGTGATGAAATAGCAGCAACCTTCGACAGCCAAGTTTTCCCTGGCGGTTTAACTTACTCAGGACATCCATTAGCTGCTGCATCAATCGTGGCAACTATCGATGTTATGAAGGAAGAAAAGATTGTGGAAAATGCCAAGCACATTGGCGAAACAATTCTTGGTCCAGGACTTAAGGATTTAGCAGAACGTCACAAGATAATTGGTGAAGCACGAGGCAAGGGAGTCTTCTGGGCACTTGACCTTGTTAAGGATCGCGACACGAAGGAAATGCTTGCACCTTACGGTGGCACATCACCTGCAATGGGCGAACTTGTAGCGTCAGCTAAGAAGCATGGTTTGATGCCATTCACTAACTACAACCGCTGGCACATTGTTCCACCTTGCACTGTTTCGGAAACTGAAGCCAAGGAAGGTCTAGCGATTTTGGACGAAGTCTTTGCTGGTCTAGGAAAGTACTACGAAGGCAAGTAAGTCTTAAGAAAAATCCCGAACCTAGTGAGAATCTAGGTTCGGGATTTTTTTGTTGTGCAAATAAGCAATAGGCTTGGGAAAGTGTTAATCCTGGTTATTGGTCAAGGTGCACGAGAGCACGCCATAACCCACACCCTGCTACAAGACCCAAAAGTTGAAGTTGTCTGCGCGCCCGGAAATCCTGGAATTTCCAAAATCGCACGGGTTGACGCCGTTGACATCGCCGACGTTGCATCCGTTGTGGCATTGGCGAAAAAGCACAAACCCGATTTAGTAGTGATTGGGCCAGAAGCTCCGCTGGTTGCTGGAGTTGCTGATGAACTTCGCAATGCTGGATTTGTTGTGTTCGGCCCGAGTAAGGCAGCCGCTGCATTAGAAGGCAGCAAGGCTTTCGCCAAAGAGATTATGCAAGCTGCCGGAGTGCCAACTGCGGATAGTAAGTATTGCCAAACTGCTCCTGAAGCTAGAGCCGCACTTGAATTGTTTGGCGCACCTTATGTTGTTAAAGACGATGGCTTAGCAGCTGGCAAAGGAGTCGTTGTAACTGATGACTTTGATACTGCAGTTGCGCACGCTATGGCTTGCATAGATAGTCGCGATGGTGGCGCAGTTGTAATCGAAGAATTCTTAGACGGCCCAGAAGTTAGTTTGTTTGGTGTTAGCGATGGCACCACGATTGTGCCACTGACTCCAGCCCAAGATTTCAAACGTGTTGGTAACAACGACGCAGGACCAAACACTGGTGGCATGGGCGCATATTCACCACTGCCTTGGGCGCCAAAAAATTTCATCACTGAAGTGACAAAGAATGTTTTGCAGCCAATGATTGCTGAAATGAATCGACGAGGTATTCCATTCCAAGGTTTGCTTTTCGCTGGACTTGCCGTGACGAGTCGGGGAGTTCGAGTAATTGAATTCAATGCGCGCTTCGGTGATCCAGAAACTCAAGTTGTTTTGGCCAGACTTAATTCATCCTTAAGTGAATTGCTCTTCGCTGCAGCCACTGGAAATCTTTCCAGCCTGCCTGAGCTTGATTGGAAGTCAGAATCAGCGGTCACAGTTGTCATGGCAGCTGAAGGTTATCCAGACTCACCAAAGACTGGCGCAACCATTGCTGGAATCGCGGAGGCCGAGAAGCTTGGCTTAACAGTTTTCCACGCTGGAACTAAGTCCAATGAATCTGGGGAAATCCTAGTTAATGGCGGGCGAGTACTCAGTGTGACTGCGACTGGCAGTGATTTAAGCGATGCACGGCACCAGATCTACTCGGGAATTGAGAGAATTGAGTTCGACGGCGAACATCACCGTTCGGACATTGCGCTGAAAGCAGCGCTCGGTGAAATCAGATTGGGAGACCACAGTTGAGTAAGCCAATGATCCCGAACGTTTTAGCAAGCCGTTATGCATCAAATGGCATGGCAAACATCTGGTCAGCCGAAAACAAAATTGCCATTGAGCGCCATCTTTGGATTGCAGTTCTAAAAGCCCAAAAAGATTTAGGCATCGATATTCCGCAAGAAGCAATTGCTGCATACGAAAAAGCATTGCCAAACATCAATCTCAACAGTATTAATGAGCGCGAGAAATTAACTCGTCATGACGTCAAAGCTCGAATTGAAGAATTCTGCGAACTAGCTGGTTTTGAACATATCCATAAAGGAATGACCAGCCGTGACTTAACTGAAAATGTAGAACAGCTTCAGATTGTTGAAGCCAGCTATTACATCCGAATCAAGGCTCTTGCTACAGCATCACGATTAGCTGAGCTAGCAGTTCGATATACAGATGTTGCATTAACTGGTCGCAGCCACAACGTCGCAGCCCAAACCACAACTCTGGGTAAGCGCTTTGCATCCGCAGCCGAAGAACTATTGCATTCCATCGAACGCCTCGATGATCTATTGAGCCGCTATCCGCTCCGCGGAATTAAAGGTCCAGTTGGAACTTCGCAAGATATGTTGGATCTTTTCGATGGCGATGCCAAAAAGCTTGCCGAACTTGAAACTCGAATTGCAGATCATTTAGGTATCAAGAACGTATTAACAAGTGTTGGTCAGATCTATCCTCGCTCTTTGGATTACGAAGTCTTGACTGCATTAGTTCAACTTGCAAGCGCGCCAAGTTCCCTAGCAACCACAATTCGTTTGATGGCTGGACATGAACTTGTAACCGAAGGCTTTAAAGAAGGCCAAGTTGGCTCAAGTGCAATGCCACACAAGATGAACACTCGTTCGTGTGAACGCGTAAATGGTTTCACGTTGATCTTGCGTGGCTATGCATCCATGGCTGGCGAACTTGCTGGCAATCAATGGAATGAAGGCGATGTGTTCTGCAGCGTAGTTCGCCGCGTTGCATTGCCGGATTCGTTCTATGCAATTGATGGTCTGTTTGAAACTTTCTTAACAGTCCTTGAAGAATTCGGTGCATTCCCCGCCGTAATCGATCGTGAACTTTCTCGCTACTTGCCATTCCTTGCCACGACCAAGATCTTGATGGCAGCAGTGCGCAGTGGTGTGGGTCGCGAAACTGCGCATGAAGTAATCAAGGAACACGCAGTTGCTGTTGCACTAGAGATGCGTGGACAAAATGGTGGCGATGGCAACGCAGTACTAGACCGCCTTGCTAATGACTCGCGTTTGGGCATTAATCGTGAAGATCTAGAAGCGCTGATTTCAAAGCCACTTGAATTCACTGGTGCTGCTCGTGATCAGGTTGCTGCGGTAGCCGCTAAAGTTTCAAAACTCGTCGCAACTTCACCTGAGGCTGCTAACTACCGACCGGAGCCAATTCTGTGACAATTCAGCCCACCGACTATGACTTAGGTGCTGAGTTCAAGCATGTTTACTCTGGCAAGGTTCGTGATCTTTATGAAGCTCCAGATGGCCGCTTGTTGTTTATTGCTAGCGATCGCATCTCGGCCTACGACTGGGTACTGCCTTCAGTAATTCCTGACAAGGGCAGAATCCTGACCGCTATGTCGATGTGGTGGTTTGATCGCCTGCAAGGAATTGTGCCGAACCACATTCTTTCCACTAACGTTCCAAACTCAGTTCGAGGCCGCGCAACTTATTGCGAGAAGTTAGAGATGCTTCCAGTCGAATGTGTGGCTCGTGGATATCTAGCAGGTTCTGGCTATACCGATTACTTACGGGACCAATCAATCTGTGGCAACGGATTGCCACCAGGTCTAAAAGATGGTGCCAAACTGCCAAAGACACTTTTCACTCCCGCCACTAAAGCGGCCATCGGTGATCATGACGAGAACGTAACGTTCGACGAAGTGATTACATCGATTGGCATGGAAGAAGCACAACAACTTAAGCGCTTCACCACCTGGATTTATGACGTAGCTGCTGAGATTGCGCTTGAACGCGGAATCATTTTGGCTGACACCAAGTTTGAGTTTGGCCTTGGTTTAGTTGGTGTTAACAAAGATCAGATCGTCTTGGCCGACGAAGTGCTAACTCCAGATTCTTCGCGCTATTGGCCAGCTGATCAATGGGTACCTGGGCAAGCCCAGCCGTCATACGACAAGCAATTCGTTCGGGATTGGCTGACATCACCAGCATCGGGTTGGAATAAGAATTCTGGGGAAGCTCCACCAGCACTACCTGATGAAGTTATTGAAAAAACTCGCGAACGCTATGTCGCTGCTTACGAACAGCTAACTGGCAAGAAGTTCGATTAGTATTTAGTTATTGAGTCAGGATTGGATGTCGGGCAACCGACGCTCTAACCAAAAAAGGCCCGCGAAACATCTCGCGGGCCTTTTCTTATTAAGTTTTACTCTTCGCCCCAACGCGGGCTGGTGCTCTTTGGTGGATACAAAGTCTCGCGAATCAAAATGATTCCTGGCTGCTTCAGATCTAGAGCATCGCCTAAATCTTCAATTGTGGTTTCAGTAAATGAAAGCCCAAATGATTGCGCAAGGATTGCCCAGTCTGGCGAAACTAGATCCACGCCACGTTCTGGGTGACCCATAACCTGCTGGTCGTAACGCAACATTCCATAGCCACCGTCATCGACGATTAAGAGTGTGTATGGCAAATTTTCTTGCACGATAGTTGCAAGTTCACCAAGAGCAAAAGCCACGCCACCGTCACCACAAACTGCAAGAGTGCGCTGACCAATTGCTGCTGGTCCAATTGCTGCTGGCAAACCAAAACCTAAAGTTCCCCAACCAACTGGATAAACGATGCGTCGTGGTCGCGGTTGTTCTGCATAAACCCCAGTCCAGTAACCACAAACTGACATGTCGCAAACGATCGCGCCATCAGCTGGCCAATGCTTTTCGATGGCTTCGACAAGTGCAATAC
>Ga0209230_10001115_pt1 | contig 10709 bp, 14 predicted proteins | sample LakOntMetagenome_FD_187467 | JGI IMG/M metagenome (GOLD analysis project Ga0209230, IMG submission 187467) | Freshwater and sediment microbial communities from Lake Ontario - Sta 18 epilimnion Metagenome (SPAdes) (version 2) | ecosystem: Environmental > Aquatic > Freshwater > Lentic | place... | reverse complement strand
GGGAGTGGCGCTTCTGTGAAAGCGTTGGACATGGCTTGATCTGGGTTGATGACAGGTAAAACACCTTGTTCTACGATGAATGCCTTTTTAGGCCTTACCTGAAAAAGTTGAGTCCGCTCAACTGTTGATTTAGCAATTGAAGAAGTCGCCATTTACATTTGGTTGTTTTTTATTTTTGACATCCTCGGCGATTTGCTTCAAGACATACTTTTCGGGGTTTCGCTCCTCGTCTGCTTCTCGTTTCAGTCGTAGGGGAAAGTAGACGATGTATTTGGGTTTCTTCTTATCGGCCACCATTTACTATATTGGATTTTATATAGGAGACAACATACCATAGCGACGGGACGAAAATGTTATAACGGGTTTTTCGACAACTGTCTTTTCTACATCGGTTACTTTGGTCTTTTTACTCTCCTTCATACTCGCTTTGAGTTCCTTCATCCGTTTGACTTCATCGGCTACCAAATCTCGCACCAGTGTTTGAGTCTTGTAAACTTTGAGTTCTCTTTTCAGATTTTTGAGTTCAACAAAATCGTTAGTCTCACGTCTCCGTGGCAACATCTCGGGTACAACCTCTGGGGTTGACGGTGGTGTATACGGCATAGTTTGAACCCCGTTCTTTTCAATCTCCCTTCTCAACTTTGATTTTTCGACGTGTGCGTCTCTACCCTTGGCCAGGGCTTGTAATTGAGCAGGCGTACGTTCTTTTTTAGTCCGTTTAACCGACTCTGGGACGACGATGGGTGTCTGCGCTGTTTGTGCTTGGTCTTGTGTTGATCCTTCCATTGCTTACCGTATGATTTTTAAAATCTTAAACTTTCTTAAAACGCTCTTAAAAAGTTCTTAAAAATCTTACAGTAAGAAATGGTAAGCGCAACCAACGAAACCTGTTTCGATCCGTGGGAGACGGTAAGCGGGACACCGTTTTTATCACCTTCTCAACGTGAATACTACGAAAAGAATCGCAAAACTACATTTGACGATTTCAAAAATGACCCCATGTACGACATTCTACCAGTTGGGACGTGGGGAGACTTTGAGACGTTTAGACGATATGATTTGAAGCACTCAAAAAGCAACCCAGTTCTTATAGCGATCGCATCGGGTAGGGAGTATATTCAAAAAATCACATACGCACAATACTCTGTTAAATGTGAGTTCGAAACTGGAAGGATTAGCGAAGAGTGTGCAAGAATGATAGAAATGCACCTTGAAATCGAAAAAATGGGTGTCATGAGCGATTTCAATCTCTCACTCAAACCAGTGTATAAGCGCTTGAAGAAACAAAGGGACGATAAGCGAAAATTATCGCTAACCAAAGACGACACCGAACCCATAGAAGAAGATAAAATTACCATCATGACGATCGACGAAAATGATAAAATAATAGAATAGTAAATGGACACACTTCGACCCACCGAGTTTTCAGAAACGGGTTGTTTTAAGCAAAACGAACAAGAACGCTTCGTGATTAAAACAAGGCTACCACAGTTGAAACGAATAGATGACCTTCACAATCACATTATTACACCAAAGGCGAAAAAAATAAATTTCAAAAATCCCACAAAATCGCATACCACGATTAAAATAAAAAAAATGAAATACTAAATGAGTACATCAATCGAACTCCCTGCGTCTATGGACTTGCTCCAATCGGCTTCCAATTTCGAGCAAACGATTCAGTCGTCTAATACGGCCAGGTTTTTTCCTAGTGGATCGACCAGTTTTTCTGACTCACAGCGTAATATTTCTATCCGACTTTCTTCATCGGATTACATCCGTCCCCAGACTGCTACGTTGCTTTTTACACTACAATTAAGCAATGCGGGTCAAATTCCGGAGGACATGTTTGCCCTTCAATGCTTGGGTACAGTTACCTTGGAGTGCGGGGGACGAGTATGCGAATCGGTGCAAAACGCTGGCTTGGCGCTCTATCCCATCGTCGTGCACTCAACCCCCGCCAGCGTTTACCGCTCGACTCTGTCGGTTTCTGGTGCGTACAAGTACAAGCCTTCGTACAGCCATTTTTTACAGTTTGCCGAAAAAGGCAAAACGGTAGGCTTCGGACAGACTACAAATGCGGGTGCAAGCCCTAGGTACGGTATTCCAGCGGTAGAAACGTGGCCATTTGCAACGGCAGGTAGTGGCAGTGCTACCGAAGCAGTACAGTTCGCCAATTCTAAGCCTATTACTATGGGTACCGTAGGTGACGTGAAGACTTACTTGGATAATCTCAGCGACTACATGCTTAGTGGTCATCAAGTCTCCTTTTGCAAGCCAGATCCGGATACTAATTATGCAAGCACTGGTGCTCACGGTCTCGATTACGGCCCCGCACTGACCGTTTATACAGACGGATCGCAGACTACTTCAACTTCTTTTGCCGTGTGTGGGAACAATTTTACCAATTCTCAATGTGTTGGGTCTCTCGTATCGTCGAACAGCATGCCGATCCACGGACAGCCAAGCGCTGTGTACAAAGCCACGCAATTTACGGACGCAAGTGCTACCATCCCAGGTGCAACTTATACGTCAGAGTACGGAAATCTTGGGCTTGGTCATCCTATCGAGGCCGAGGGTACAAATACTCGAACGTACGCACTTTACTTAAAAGACGTACTGGGAATTTTCAACAGTCACCGCCTATTCCCACTTAGAAACGCAGGCTCGATGGTGCTTAATATTCAGTTGCGACCGTACAACGAAATGTTCATCCATACCTTGCCATCGAACGCAGGGTCGTGGCTTCCCGAAAACTCCCCAGGAGATGCTGTTTCTGCCTCAAACGGTCACAAGGACATGTCAGATATCTTGGCGAATAACCAGTTGCCGTACACCATCAGCAATGTCAGGATTACGGTCGATACGGTGCGCCCAGCCGACTCGTTCGTTCAACGTATCGATGACCTTTGTTCGGGGGCGGAGGGGCTTTCGATCGTGTACACTACACGAGAGACCAGCGTTACCCCCGTCAACTATTCGACGAATGTCCAGATTACCAGCACCCGAGCGTACTCGTTTCTCAAATGCATCTATACGCATTTCATCGAGTCTCTCACGTCTCAGTCGGTGTTCCTTGTCAAATCGGATCGTTCGCTTGGTTCACGTTTTATTCGTTCCAACACTACGATTGGGTCTACAACGTACCCCCTGATAAATATCGAAAGCCCAAGTGAAGCGTTCACCGAAGTGAAAAAAGCATGCATGAAGCCCAACAGCATCGGAGAGTACCCAGAAGACTCGGTCGTCGATCTGCAAATCTACACGGGCAAGCGAACTGTCCTTGGTACTTCTGATAAGTTCGCTTGTGCTGGCCTTTTCCCGTCACTTAAACTCGTGAAGGAATCGAGTACAATCTTAAAGTTGAAGCAGTCTTTTCAATGCCATACACAAGCGCCTTCGTGCTTTCTCATGGCGCAAAACGTCGATCGGGTGTTGCAGTCCGGTGTAACGTACTCGGGGCTGTCTACACGCACGTCGGGCTACTCGGTGACTACATCAGTGGACTTTCAACCGTTTACGACAACTTCAAGCCTTGCCGAAGAGAAGGGTTACCACATCATGAACCCCGCTTACATCGATGCCCATCTTGGCAACAGTTCCTTCCGAGCGATTCAGGTGTTCGAGTTCGACGCATTGCTTCGATTGGCCAACTCGTCGGTGGAAGTGAGGAATTAGTGAGGAATTAAATAAAATGTGTAATTAAAATGTCTTTACTCGGCATCGCAGAGGTGGTACGTTGCCACATAGACACGGACGATAGAATAAGTGGAACAACGGAAAATTGTGTAGTAAGCATCAATCCACCTATCCACGGGGCCAACTGGGTCAGGATTGCGTCTGTGAGCGCTCCCATTTCATCTGGGACTTTTCAAGTTCCGAGAGACGAAACATCTCGGATTAAATTGCTACGTGGCGACGGTGTCAGTAAAAATCTTGCATACATGACCGAAGGCGTGTATATAAACGGATCGAGCATCTTGTTTTCAGAGACATCGCTAACGGCTAGTTGCCAGGCGGTGCTGAATGCCAATGGGTTCGCTCTCAACGTAGAGGTTGCGACTACTTTCGGTAATATCACAAGGTGGACGAACAACGACTTGGTTAATTCGTTTACTTTTCTCGAAGATAACCGTATTTTCGGGGTCTTGAAGGGAGACGTGATCCCAGCAGGTAATCAGTGGTATGGTCATACGACTATGGTCATAGACGGACACAATGATCAGCAATACCTTGTTTTAGACAATATCATAACGGACAACCGTGTGAGTTTCAACCCCCTTCGCAACTCAACGCAAAGCATCGCATGCCGTATACCTAATGACAGTGGACGGCTGTTCGGAGCGTACGCTAATTTTCAGAATCAACTTGCCGACGATTGGAGCAGAATCGCCACGAGCGTGATCACTCAAATCGACGTGCAGTTGTTGAATCGCAACCGTCAAATCCAATCGTTGAACGGCCTACCCGTGTACTTTGTGTTGGAGTTTAAATAAAAAACACTGGATAAATATATGCGCATCCCATACCGCTTCATTCAGTGGGTCAAAGCCACCGAGACGTGCACCAACCCGGCGCTAAAACGGCAGTGTGAGCAAATCAGCCATGGGTGCTTACCGTGGTACATCGTCAATTTAGATGACAAGCATATTATCTACGTTGACAAGGAGAGTACAGGTATGAAACGGGTCAATTTGGATGGTTTCAAGGCAATCGATTATGTTTTGCTTTTGAACAAGATTCACAGGTGAGTTTCGTTGAAAATATTTTCGTTGAAATGACTTAAAGGAGAGCGTTTTTTGGTATATGGTGGCTTATGTGAATGCTCGTAGACGATGCAAGGCGATGACCAAAGCGGGTAAGCCGTGTAAGTGCGTCGAGGGAACGTATGACCAGGTGTTTTCAAGCGATGGCTTTTGTAAGTTCCACGCAAAGGATTACAGTACGGACAAAGACACAGATGAGTATTACGAAAGCCTTTTGGGAGAATGTAAGGACGAGGATTTTCCACCAGACGAGAACACTAAACCTAAACCATAACAGATCCTTCCTTGGACTCGTCCACTTGCTCGCTGGGCTGACGAGCCACGGCTACTGGATCTCGATCGACTTCGACGCAACCACAGCATTTCACCTTCACGCACTTGCTCATCCGAACGGCTGCGAAAAGTCCAGCCAGTCCGCCAAACAAAGAACCTATGACCAGAACCATACCTTCGGGAGTCCATTCCATTTATTATTAAACTAAAAAAAGTTTAATAATAATATGACGTGCCGACTATGCGGATCGCATGGCGTGATATGCCATTACAACATGGAAAGCCATGAGGCCGAATACTGTTACTCGTGTTTTTGTCGAATACTGGTGTCGTTCGTCATGACGGAAAATGAATATCCCGAACTCACGGTAAAGGAGGTCAGAGAGACACTTGTCGCAGGATTGACGAAAGAGATGTCTTTTTAATACGTGGCTCACCCTTCAACGTATCCCAGTAACAATGTTCACGGTAGCAATCAAAGCATATCGTCCTATTCTGGATACGACACGTTTCGAGTTCCAACCGCTCACATATCCAACAAATTGCGTATTTATTCATTACGCTTCGTTGCATTTTATTCGTTCAATGATTCGTCAAAGAGAACGATAAGGATTTCTTCGATCGGCTTGGCACGCTCTTCCCTAACCAAACGTCTCGCACGTTCGGCACATCTCACACGGTGAACAATGTACTTGTCGGTCTTTTTCAGAGCCGTGTAGACTTCACGATTACGGCACGGCTTGCAAATCCGACGGCGTGGGAGGACTTCGCACATCTTGTCGCATTGGTTGCAGTTTGCCAACATGCTATATCTTACTATTCATTTTCCTTTAACGTATTTCACCAAAAACTTTTTCGTGCAAAATGATTTAAAGGAAAATAAAACTTATATTATAATGCCCCCAAAGCGACGAATGGCAACGAACCAAATGACTCCCGAGCAACTCACCGAGCAACGTGCAGAGCGCCTTCGTCTGCGTCGTGCCAAGTATGCACAGGAACAACAAACCGCAGGCAAAACGGTCAAGCCACGACGTGGATACACGACACGTGTTGCCAACCGACCAGCACAAGAAAAAAGCGAACTATACAAAAAGACACGACGTGAAAACTACAAGGCCAAGCGGGACGCTATGAGGGCAAGGGTTCAGGCAGAGGCCGAAGCGGAGAGGGCAAGGATTCAGGCAGAGGCCACTCGACACGTTAGGACTGTGTCTTACTATCAAGCAAACTGGTACGCATTTGACCTTCAAGAACTCTTCTTCGCCAGGCCTATCATTGCACCACGAAGACGTGTTCGTCCACCTGGTGAGCCGAGGCGTGCAAGGCGATACGAGCAGGTTCTTTCTACCAGGGCACAGAACGTTTTTCCGCAATTGGACGACGAAACAACTCGAGATTACATCAGGCGTGTATTTACCGATCGTCTTGCGTTGGGCGTTTCCGGTGATGCCGAGTGCTTCCTTCCGCCATACATAACACACGAGCGTGGAATAAAGTTGCAACAAAACATACGACGGTTTGACGAAGTTTTTGACAACACGATTTTGGAGGGTCGTGGGCGTGATTTTTGCCAGTTCGACAGCCTGTTACGTGAAGCGGGTCGGGGCGTGAGGCGTAAAATAGGCGACATGTTACCACCACGTGCCAGGATGCAACTAAACACCAAACTGTTTGAGACCGTCAACGAGGACGACAATGGCAACCCGATGAGTGAGGCCGATACGTATCTGACAAAGGTTATAATCCCATTGATTGACGAACTGTACAACGAGTCTGGTACTTACTGGGTTGTATGGGGTGTCGGCGTTAGTCGAATCACACAGCCCCAGCGTGATGCCATCAGACAACGCAACATCTTTACACAGTTTTTGAGAGATGGTTCTGCTCCACGTCTGTGCCTAAACACACCAGGGGCGTTGGAGACACCTTCGATCGGTGGTCAGACGTGCATCCAAGACCTGTTGAAAAAATACGACAAGCAATGTGCGAAACTATCTACGCACGATATTACCACACGTATCGTGCAATGCTGGGACAAATACCGTCAAACGTTCCGCTCGTCGCCTGACTTTAAGCGGTGCTATGCGTCTGTCCTTGGGTGCGGTAACATAGAGTACGAGAGGGAGTTGACGCACCTTTATGACTACGGTTTCGATAACTGCGTTGAGTATGCGGACGAAGAGAATAAGACTATTGCTCGGGTGGAACTCACTGCATCGCATTTTATTGTATACTGTTTTTACAATCGTATCAGACTCAACATACTCGACGACGATATGAAACTTATAATGAGGGTCTTGACCAAGGAACAGGTTGATACCAACAAGCCAGCGATCATTTGCTATATTCATGCAGGCCACGTGTACGACGTAATATGTAAATCAGAGCGTCTGCGCATCAGAAACCTGCGAGACAATCACGTTCAAATCAAAGACAAGGACGAGGACGAAGAGCAGTCAACCACTGACAACATCGTTATAGATGACTGGGATACGGCTGTTCAGCAGTTCGGGGAAGATTGCAACAAGCGAACTCATTATACGCTTCATTACGGTGTCGAGCAAGCACTCGTAGAGATGTATGAAAAGCACAACGTTCTACCATCGTCCAAGTGCATCCGTGCTACTGGTAGTATTCCCACCAGTGTAACATTTGAGGGCATTACGGTAAGCCAGGTGGCGTTCCCAGACGAGACCTTGAAGGCGTGTAAAATCGTTGGCGAGGTTTACAACAACATGAGTCTGCCAACATTGACCACCAACCTGTTTGAAAAGTTTGAAGCCGATCGTGATGCATTTAGCCTAAAATCACTACGGTCGCACTACAACAACCAGAGTCTACGGTTCATCAACGCCATGAGCGTCAAGGCGGTCAACTTCAACGTCGTCGGTCGGGGTGTCAACGAGAGCATGATGGTAACAAAGGATATACGTCGTTGCTACACGAGTTGCCTGATTGACATCAAAAAGTGGCTGTGCTTTGACGTGTTTGACGATGTCAAGGTATACAACGGCGAAACATTGTCGTCGTCGTGTGTTTACTACGTAGAAACACCTTTGAGAAACGCCCTGCTCGAAGGCTCGGCTGTGTACACGTATGACGTAGTTTCTCGGGCGATTGAAGACGGCATGATTTCAGATTTTGACATAACCCACTACATGATTGCCAAAGAAGTCGAGTACGATTTCCAGCCCTTTGTAAGGTATGTGTACGACACCTTTACCGTAGACGGCGACGACACCATATGTAAGCACATGATCAACGGTCTCATCGGCATGCTCAATTTTCGGGTAGGCAAGACTACAAAACTGTCTTACACGTCAAGCATCAACGACGTGGTAGACAAGTATTTCAGGCTCGGTTGGAGCGGGTATACTAAACTGCATACCAAACCTGTAGTGCAGAAGAAACTTTACCTATTGCATAAGGAAAAATACGACGAGAATGACAACTTTATAATGGTAGACGAGATTCAAGACCAAACTCTATACAAGGTATTCAAGTTTGGCAAGGTCAAGAACCCCAACGAACTCGGCATATGCGTGTATGCACAGATAGTTCAGCGTGCGAGGTGCGATGTCTACGACCTATTCAAACAAGTCAAGGTGGGTCGTGTAGTGCAGATGAAGACAGACAGCATTAGCATTTTGTATGACTCGGCCGAACGAGACGAGTTGACCAAGAATTGTGGCATATACGACATAGGCGCACTTCGAGACACGGTTCGATCGACCATGGAGATTGACGACTTTGAGGAAGTGCCTATTAAGGAGTATGCTCACCAGGTGGTCGATCAGGCCGTATTACAAGAGCGTGACGACGACCTACGTAGACGTGTGGTAGAGGGTGGTGAAAGCGTCTCTATCATCGGTAGGGCGGGTAGTGGTAAAAGCACATTGGGAAATCTCATCATCAACGACCTGAAAGCACTGGGTAAGAAGGTAATATGCACAGCCTTCCAGAATATCACCGTCGAACGCTTCGGTCTACCCGAGGACGAGGCCATGACGTGCCACAAGTTGTTCGGCATTGACGTAGAAGGAACTTGCACGAGTTTCAAAAACATGAAGGCGGACGTGATTGTTTTCGAGGAGGTTTCGATGATCCCAAGCACGCTTTACAAGCACATGTTGCGAATCAAAAACGAGAACCCTACGATTCAATTCATCGCACTCGGCCACTGGGCACAACTCTCACCAGTCGGCGAGGCTCACATAAACTTCGATGGTAGCAACGTGTTCAAGAGCATGTTCCCATACACCGTGTATTTGAGCGAGAACCACCGCTCTGGTGTGTCGCCAGAGTTGACCAAGATTCAGGACGACTTGGAGTTTGAGCGCATCGGCACGGACAAAGTGAAAGCGTTGATTAACAACGGCAAGCAGTATGTTAGCACGGACATCAATCTTGTGGTGAGTAACAGGGTGCGCAAGAAGGTTAACAGGATGTATTTACCGTCAAGTGGTATAGACATCCAGTCAGATGATACTAACAAGTACTTACAGTCGTATAACCTTGCCACGGGACAACGACTTATTAAAATTAACAACGATACTACAACCAAGTACAGTAAAAATATGAAGGACGTTCAGGCGACCTTTAAACAGTGCGTGAACATATCTAATGGTAGTCTGTTTGTCGTTAAGTCTATTACAGACGGTGTAGCAAGGTTGGCTTTGCTCAAAGACTTTGCCGAGACCGAGAATACGATTGACGTAGTGGTAGACAGGTCGTTCGGGTATATCTTTCAGCCTGCGTTCGCTCTGACCATCTACAAGGCACAAGGCTGTAACATCCCATCTCGTCATACTATCTGGGAGTTGGACAAGGTGCTTGACGACCGTCGCTATGTATACACGAGCATCACCCGAGCGACACGCTTTGAAGACATCTACATTATGTAAAGAGATGTATGCGCTCATGACGCAAAACCAGATCAGGCCACACATAGTAATGATGCAGGACATGAAGGTGTCAGAGGTTGCTCGCTCACAGGGCGGGTTCTTGTACAACTACATGAAGTACGGTAGGGACATGTTACGGTGGAAAGTTCCAGATGGCCACATAACGTGGGCGGAGAAGCGTGAAAACTTCATCTCCAGGCACATGGTGCAGTACAAGGCCAACCCCACCGATCGACGCTTGCACGCCTTGTATGCATGGGCTTACGACCCCAACGTGAGCAGGATGTGAGCGATGCTTGAAGTGGGTCTTTGAAAAAACGTTATATAAGAAGTTATGAAATTAACCTTACGCAAGTCGTTATTTAATCTTTTCATAACAGTCTCCTTGTGGGGGGGAATGTGCTTATGAAAATCTTAAATCAGACACTTGACAATGTAAGGACGCACTCGGGCTTCGCCCTCGACAACAGGTTAAAACATGGGGTTCTCGGGCTTCGCCCTCGGCACAGGTTAAACACGGGCTTCGCAAAGAGGGTTCGCAGACACTTGACAAAGAAAAGACGCACTCGGACTTCGCCCTCGACAACAGGTTAAAACATGGGATTCTCGTGCTTCGCACTCGACGCAGGTTAAACACGGGGTTCGCAAAGAGGGTTCGCAGAGATGTTCACAAAGATTGTTATCTAACGTGTACACAGGTGAAAATGTTAGATAGGTGGTAGTGAAGGTGGTTGCGGGTGAGTTTGCGAACGCAGAGGGGACA
>Ga0209230_10001111_pt1 | contig 10730 bp, 1 predicted proteins | sample LakOntMetagenome_FD_187467 | JGI IMG/M metagenome (GOLD analysis project Ga0209230, IMG submission 187467) | Freshwater and sediment microbial communities from Lake Ontario - Sta 18 epilimnion Metagenome (SPAdes) (version 2) | ecosystem: Environmental > Aquatic > Freshwater > Lentic | place... | reverse complement strand
TCACTCAGAAGCTAACGTTTCGACGGTGACAACGGTCTCAAGACCATCGAAATATCCGCCTTCAGGGGTGAACGTAAGCTGTGTCACGCCCTTGCGTTTGTGTGTTATGATAACATATTGCGGATCCACAGCTCCCCTCTTGAAGATAAGTTTTGGCGTTGCAGCGGCAGACTGATCGTTCGAGGTTGCTATGTGCACAATTGCATCAAGGTAAGGCGGCGTGACCGGGTTCACGAGCACCGATGTGGATGCGCCAACCGGCGCAAGTATGGAGGTGGTGGAAAAGGCAAACTTGAGCGGAACATCGTATATCAGTGGGACTCCTGAGTAGGCAACTAGCAACCCAGCGCTGTGCGGCTGAGTTTCAGAAACTGGCGTCACGGTGTTAATGTGCACAGTGTAGGAGATTCCGGGTGTGATCCTGAGCACTGCAGAGCGTCGATCTGGAGGAGAAGAGATCTGTTGGCTTAATGCCCCATCTTCTTGGCGCACTTGAACAGTATACCTAAGTATTTTGATGCCGTCCTTGGAACCGTCTCCAGTGTCAGTGGGTGGAAGCCACTGCAATAGTACGGCCTCCTCTGAGATGGTTTTCACTGCGACTTCTCTTACAGCAGAGGGTGAATCAAAGACGAAACTGCAGTTCGGGCCATTCGTCTTGGTCCCCAACCCTGCCCGATTTCTGGCTGTCACGCGATAAAAGTAGCATACGCCCCTGATGAGTGGACCAAATACAGCACTCCTATCATTCTTCGTCGTTTCCGACGACAACATGATGTTCGTGAAGGTCCCTCCTGGCGAGTCAGAAATCTCCACCAAGTAGCCTGTGATGAGCTCAGCACCGATTAAGGGCGAGACAAAACTGACCATAAGCTTCTTATCGACAAGACCTGTCGACTGCACCATCAGCGGTGCCGCAGGAAGCGTCGGGAGAGCAGTGATGGTGACAAACGAGTTACGCGTGATGCCCTGAAAATTGCCCCCCATCGACTGGACATTAATGGCCGTGTCACCTGCTTGCAGCCATGTGATGGTGCATGTGGCGAACTGCGAGGCTTTGCCTTGCTCAAAGTACACCACAGATGGCGAAACGGCGACAATGCCCGTGGGTACCGTTACTAGAGAAAGCTCCACACGAGAGTCTGGGATGGCATCAGGACCTATTGTGATGGTTTGGGGAGTCCCCTGAAGAACGTTGACTTGGGATGCACTGACAATAAAACCCGACCCCAAAGCCGCGACAGCAACCGACAGTGACGAAGGAAGCGTGACATTTGAATATGTCGACCCGGGCTCCAGGGCCCTCAAGGAAAATGTAATGGTGGTAGGACCGGGCTTGACGTGAGTGAGAGTAAAATACTGCACGGAAGTATCGTATACCAGCAAGGGGCCATTAATTGTCGCTCGTGACGTGTCAGAGGAAGTCGCTGTGATGTAAGTACCTACCGATGGAGAAGTATCGAAGTAGACAGGGAAGGTCGTGAACGTGTTCGGCTGAACTGAGATTGCGCGCTGAGGAACCGCGAGGTCCGGGCGAGCGATCTGGGCACGAATTACCGCAGGCACGTCCACTCCATCGAAATTGCCACCGTATCCTTGCAACGACAATGTACAGTTATCAGCAAAATATCCTCCGGCGTGTTCAACAATGAGCTCACGCGTCTGGCCCTCTATAAAGGGTTCAAAATAGAGTCTAATCGTATGCCGAACCACGCCCGGCTTACTGGCAGTAACAACAATTGTCACTCGTTCAGTTGGCACCACGTTTGGCCGAATGGTAACCACAGACGAACCGCTGGGGCTAGCCAAAATTGGTGTGACTGTTGGGCTGACCAGCAACCCAGGCAGGCAACGAATCTGGATGGGATGATACAATAAATCGTCGTAGTTTGCCCCGGTTCCTTCAAATTCAATCTGCACTGAGCCGGTCTTAGCACAGAAAAAATTCAAAACACGCTCATTCTTGACGCCGGTACCGTCCACACGGTACATTTCAAAGTACATTGGCGTTACTTGTACGATATCAGAGGGGGCCCGAACCACACCTGCTTCACGCGCCCCAACCGTGACAACGCGGACTTGTACCGAAATGTCGCCCGATGGCGGGATCCGTGGCAAGACATTGACATTTGCGGATCTCTGGTATTGAAGCACCATGTCCGAGGATGAACACTCAAAACTCGGGGTAGCATGCACCACAACAGCATCTTGAAAGTCTAGACCATTATAGTTCACATCCAGGGAATGGCCCTTGAAATAAAGTGAGGCATCACCATAATTAACGTGAGTTATTCTGATTGTTTGTGTCAAGTCTTCGTACAGGGCCAACATCAATTTACCTTGATTGCCCACCGCGTACTCCTGATCGTTGGGACCACTGTCCCAGTTCACAGCGACCAAATCCAGGTTGTCATTGAGAATCTTCACAATCGTCCCAACGCCCATGCGAGGAAATACCTGAAATTCCTCTGTGAGGACGACTCTCAGACCTACTTGAACATTAACACCAAACCCGATTCGCTTCCGAGGGGGCGTAAATGTAAGCTATGACGGAGTAACAGTTAGCACACCAGCATCTGTAGTGTCCAGACTTACCGTCAGGACCGAGTCGATTTCAAGTTTCGGGACCACTGTCACAGAAAAACTAGTGAGCGGCTGCAATGTGATGACACTTGGTGAGAGTGTAAGGGTCGCAAGCGTGCGCACGTACACCAGCACAGGGTCTATGTTCACGTAATTCGAATCCAATGGTTCTCTGATGAACACTCTCACGTAGGTCTGCCCAACCGAAACATGGCTTACGCTGACCGTCTTTGTATTTTCCGCATTGGATGCATGCTTCAAGAACACAATCGGAGAAGGCGCTGAACAAACCCCGGGGTCCAACGATTCGAAAGATACCGTTGTATCTCTGTTTAGCGGAATGGTCGGAGCCACAGTGAAACTTGCATGTCCTGGACTGCTCTGAACATATAGGAACGTGGTCGAGAATGATAGCCGAGGTGCAGAAACAGTAGCAATAATCGCGGTCAGAACCTCTACTCCGTTGTAATTGCCACTACCAGTAGGGCTGAAGACGGTAAAGGTCATGATCGCCTTCCCTGCACGCGCACAATTTCCCGGGCTTACGGAGCAGTATGACTTGATATTCAGCGTCAAAACATCTCGGTACCCGGCCCTCAGCAAAAATGAAGTAACTGTGGGAGCGGCCTTGGCGGGCTGCGAACTGCTGACAGTTACAATGGCATCATCTGTAGGAACTGTATCGGCCTGAAACGTTACCGTATACGACCCATCGTATGGAATATCAATAATGGACTGCGATATTATGAAACCAGGTCGGCTAGCAGCAACCACTGCATTCGAATAAATGACACCCTCGAAATTTCCTCCCTTTGCAAAAAAGCTCAAGGAAGCGGTGCCAAAGCCCTCGTAGCCAATTGATATGATCTTATTATTTTTAGGCCCCACGCCGCCAGAAACGGAGAAGACTAAGCTTTCGGTGACATTGATGACGGAAGCATCAGAGCTCACAATAGTTAGCACAACATCCGCTGTCGGCTCCAAATCGGGGCGAATTGTGATATTAGTGATCTCGTCTTGCTGCACATTCACACTAGTGCTCGAGAAAACGAATCCTGGTGCGGCGATTACTTTGACGTCGCCGCTTTCCAGCCCATTGTAGTTTCCAGATGCTACAGCAGAAGTTGCTCTGAAGTAGATATTTGCAGTGCCGGAGCGGCCTCCGTGGACGACTGTAACAGATTTGTATTCCTTTACTCCGGCTCGGAAAGTGACATTGCTGCTGCTGGTGACGATACTGTCGTCGGACGATTTCACGACGACAACAGTCTCTTGGTCTGGAATAACGTCCGTTGTCACAAGGAAATGCGCAAACGACAGATGTGACGTGGGCTGCGACTGCACGATAAGCTGTTGGTTGGTTATAATCGTATCGGGGATTGCTTGCGTGACGCCCACGACACTAGTCCAGGCCGCAAAACCATGCAGGGCCTCGACTTGAACCGCATTGTTCAAATAGGCACCAAAGAAATTCCCTGAAATACTTACTGCATTGAAACTCAGTTCTGTTTTACCCGCACCCACATGGTACAGGGTGAAAGGCACCGGATCCATCTTCTTTGCATTAAATTTGATCGAGGTAGTTGAAGTCACTACCGAGGTGTTTCCTACTACAATGAAAACTTCGACATCCTCATCAGGAGGTACATTGGGAGCAATAGTCATCGTCGCAGTCCTGGCCTTTTGTACCCTTATCGACGTCTGCGCAATAACAAATGTGCCCAGCGGAATAACTGTTGAGGGCAGTATCCTGACCTGGGAATACTCAGAGGCGGCATTCGTCGACACCGTAAACGTCAGCGAGACAGGTTTGTCTATGCTTCCAGAAGCAACATGGGTCAGCGTCACATTCTGAGGGGTTACTGGTCCAGCCGCAAAACTGACAGAAGGGGTGCATGTGACTTGTGCGGTATTTGAGGAAGTGATGCCGACAGTCAGAGGGTAGTCGAGATTGGTGTCTGGGAAAATTGTGAAGATCGTCCTTCCATTTTCAGTGGGGGGCGCCTGAAGGTAGATTAGGAGCCTGGAAAGTCCAATGCCCTTCATTGCAGTGACTTTAATGGGGTTCAGCGCCTCTGCACCATCATAATCGAATTCAGCACTGGTAGACCTGAAGCTTATGTACGCAACGCCTGGATTATTGGCAAAGACCGAAATGTTCTGCGCAAAGTCTTCTCCATTGAAGAAGTATGCAGACTCTTGTACGCTGACAACAGAAGGGTCAGAAGATGTGAAGTACACTGTTGTATCGGCAAGGGGAATCTGGTCGAGTTTCATTTCAAATTTCCCTGAACTTTGACGCTGCACAAAAACTTCCGTCTTTGGCGCTTGGAATCCGGCATGATTGTAGATGAGGATTTTTGGCAAGTACGCGACCAAACCCGAGTAAACTGCTTTGAGAGAGCCGGGGCATTCAGGTTGTCCTTGACAGTCGATCATTTTCGTCGGATCGTTCGGGTCTACATATTTAGAACCTCTGGGCCATTGTTCAGCCACAGGAGCCAAAGGTACAATTTCAACCTTCCGAACAACGCCTTCGTGGGTGGCCTGGATGAATTTGGGTGATTTCCCGTCATTGGCGTACGGTGACCACACAAGTTTGTTCCTTGAGCTGACAACCGGATTGAGAGAAGTTACAAACTCTTCAGATTCAAGTGGACAAAAGAGAGTAATCACAGAGCATCCTGGTTGCTGGGGAGAGCTCGACTGAAAATTGATCGTAGTGTCAGAATCTGGTGCTTCATCTGGGGTCAAAAAGACGCGATTGGTGCCTCGTAAGGAACTTGTCATGTTTCCCGTCATTTGGCTTCCTGCCCATCGCTGCACGTGCAAAACCGGGGTGGAAATGGCGAATCCAGGAAAGTCCAATGTGAGCAGGATAATTGATTCCACATGATGGTAATTCGTGTTTGGGGCATAGGCTCTGATACTCAATTTCGTTGTGCCGTCGAATGGGGCTTCTGGATCAATAAAAATCGCAGAATGTGTAACAGTGATGGCCCCGCTTTTTGTGGCGTTCAAGATAATGCTAGGCGTACCGATCGTCAAAGACCCTAGGTCCTCTACCGAGACATTCAACCTGACGCTGCCGAGAGCGCCAGAAGCAGTATCTATCAGCGGCACCGAGGCTTGAACATCAAAATTGTAAGCGTACCTATACCGAATGGACGTTTCCTCTGTCGACAACTCCAACGAAGGCAACGCTTTTACCAAGATACCCTCCTCCCAAGCAGCGCGATCGTAGACCCCGCCCTCGCCCAACAGGGATAGGCGAACGTTTCCAACTGCCTTGTGAGTGACAGTCACAGTTTTGGCAGTTGTCTCTCCATCGCCAAAAATCACGCTGGAAGGCACATCAATGAGGTCTGGACTGGGGTTGTGAATGTGGATGACAGACACACCCTTGGGCACTACTGTTGGCCTGACATCAAAAGTCGAAAATGACCCCCTTTGCACGTAGATAATGGGGTGCGAGGAATCAAAGTCATGAATCCCGTGCGACCGTCCACCATTTCTTGGTGTTATGACCAAATTTTCGACGATGAAGTCCGGGAGTGTAATGACGGTAACTCCCCCCGAGGATACTAAATCAAAATTCCCAACGCTCGTGGCCGCAAAGCTTAAACACACAGAGCCTGAAGAAACATAAGATATAGTGATAGCGATTGTTGACTGCGTACCACTTGCAACGGGCAACGTGACAACCGAAGGATGAACAGTGGCGATGGTGCTGTCAGAGCTTGAAATTGTCACAGTTACATTGGCAGTTGGAGCGATTTCGGGAGCAAAGGTGAAGTTTTTCACACAATATGACGTTCTGGGGCAGCTGTACAACAGAATTTCTCGTGTAGAGAAGACAAAGCCTGGCATCGTTGAGACCTGCACATCTGCAGCAACACCATCGTAGATGTCCCCAGGAGAACTTGCAACGACGCGCACTGTTGCGGATCCCATTCGAATATGCGACATATTGACAACAAACGTGTCATTGGTTCCCGGCTGAATGAGGTATGGACCTGAAACATCCACGATTCCAGGTGGACTGCTTATCACTGTAAAGATCGTGTCTTTTTGTGGTTTAATCGCAGTACTGACAGAGAATTCGCTAGATCCATACTTTTGGATTCTCACTTTTGTCCGTGAGATTGTCAGTGGGCGATACGCGTGCACCTTGATGAGATCAGTGCGATACACTTGATTGTAGTTTCCACCGGGGCTTTTGCACACACACTGAATATAGACGTCTCCCACTCCATGCCACATTATTGTGATTGTTCTTCTTGTGCTTGGTGTCCACTCCATCGCCCGAAAGCTGATAGCCGATGACACACCCACGATATGAGGATCAGAACTCGAGAGCAAAATCTCGACGTCAGCATCAGGTTTTGTATCCAGTCCCACTTCCACCGTTTCAACCTTCTTCACGTATTGCAAATGAATGAATTTGGTTGATACTGTTAATCCCGGCACTGCAACCACTTTCATATAGTTAACCCCAGTCACAGCATCGTAATTTCCTCCAGGCGTGTCCACTTTCAAAGAAATGTACGTCTCCCCAAGGATACCTTGGTGCTCAACATAAAAGTACACGGGTCCAGCTTGGCCGCCAAGGACAGTGACCTTGGGAGTCACTTTAGCAATGGTCTCATTGGCCGAGCGAGCAGAAATATTGATAGGCTGCGTGGTTACCTGGTCTAAAGTTATCGTCAGCGGAAACACCGAGTCGGCTTGTAGATACCGCATGTAAGTATCTTGAATATTTGACTCAAATCCTGGCATAACGTCGATGACGATAGTCTTGGTAGGACCATCGATTCCGATGCCATCATAATTGCTCTCAGGATCGCTCACGGAGAAAGTGACAGTTGCAGTACCCGCCACGCGATTCCTCATCCTGACGGCCCCGAAACCCCCATGTTCGAATCGTAAGTCCTGCGGAGCCACATTGCCCGCTGGCATCACAAGGGTTTCAGTCACGCTCAGTAACTTGGCTCCATAGGAATCTTGTAGGATATCCTTTCCGAACTCTGTTGACACATGCACTTTGACTTCCGTGTCTTTGTTTGGCGGGCTGTCAGGCGCAAATTTCAAAATAAAGAATCCAGGATAGAGCTGGAGTTTGAAGGCATCAACAGATAGATTGAAGCCGGGAAGGAGGTCTATTTCAATGGAGCCCGCAAACCCGTCAAAGTTGCCGGTTCCAACGCCAAAAATCGACACTTTTGCCGTCGAAGATCCTCCCCCCATGTGTGTTACAGTGAAAGTTCTTGCAGCGTCTTGCAAAGAGGTCGCACCAGTTGAAAAGCGGAAATCAGTCACTTGCAAAAGATTCGTACTCGCCGTGACACTGAAGGTTACATTCCCCGTAGGAATTTCCAGTGGGAGTACTGTGATGGTCGCGGTCTGTGTCTGCCTGAGCACCGAGACGTCAGCAGTTATGTTCGCAGAAGCAAATGCAAATATCCGAATATCTGCCTCGACATCCCTCACGTCACCATACACCAGCGAAGCAGAGGCTGAAAACCCGCTCAAGCATGTGGGTTCGACAACAGGGCACGTCTGAGCATGACCGAGTCTCCCATGGCCTGGAACCGAAACTAGTCCTGACGAGCTTGTGATCGAAGCAAAACACGCCCAGTCGCACGTGTAGCCTGATCCAGTCGAAGAAATGGTCGTGCTTGCAATGCCAGTCTGGAAAAAGCCGCGAAAGCCGGTTCCACCGTACGCCTCTAGGCCTAATTGGCAGGTGATGCCTGTGGCCAGACATGACGTGGAATCGAAAGCAAGTCCAACCACTCTCCCGAAAGATACGTTGGCATTCACTTTGGGTGAACATCCTTTTACTAGAACGCCCGTATGACTTGTAATTTTCTGAGCATCGTCTGCATGCAGCAATGGCAAGGCCGCTCGAAAGCACGATCCAACAGTAACTTGGAATGGACTTGATTGGTTCACTCGAAAGGTTGAAGATCCTTGAAAAGAATAATTCGCTCCCGCTCTTGCAGTCCCCAGCACAGGGTCCACGTAAAAGTCCCATGAGACAACGCCGACGTTGTAAGATGCAGCAAAACCTGTACCTCCGTATCCTTTTACCGTAAGAGTTCCGGAAGAGTAGCCTACTCCAGAAGACAGCACATGCAGAGAAGGTGCGCCAGACATAGCCCCTGGCCTTTTGACGAGCACTGTGCTCTCTCCGGAAGTTTGGCTCGAAACAGTAAGTTTCTTGGTCGAGACGCTGTTCTCCGCAAATTGCATTGAGGATGGACTGACCAGCATGTTCAATGACCCACTCGGATGTTGAGAAGCTTGCACATTGATCGAATATTTGTGTTCAAAATCAGGCCTCACTGTGATCTCGAAGTGTTGAGCCCTTCTAATGTACATGTTTGGTACACCGTTCCTTGTCGTGAGCTCACCCTTGTCGCTGTTAGGATCGAATTGCATAAATACGAAGCCTGGCGACGAAGAGATGACGTCCTGAAAGAAATGGGAGACATCAGCATATACATTCGAACCCTTATCTGCAACCAAAAGAATACTCAGCCTGCCAGGTCTGAGCCACTGCACAGTAACATCTTGGACCATTGTGTTTGGCGTGAACACTAAGTCCTTCGGGAATACGTGCGCGCTCGGGTTTGTCATAGGATTCTTGTCTGCATCTACGAGATGTATCCTGACATTTACAGTGCCGGACGGTACTGATTGAAGTGCAATTTTCAATCGGATCGGTCGGCCTTGGTGCAAGTTCACCAGAGACGGCAAAAGTTGAAATCCTGGCAAGGCCTTTATTGTTACACTCTGGGACGTCACGCTCTCAAAATTGCCTGGACCCGGAAAGCACTGCGACCATGCGCAAGGGACGTATGGTTGACAATCAACTCCGTCAACCCATGTCCTGTACAACAAGTCCGCTTTCGCGATGTCAGCTGGCACTGCTCCAAAGTCGTAACTCGAATCTTCCGTGTTGGAGAGCTCAGGGACAATTTTGAACAAATTGCAGCTCGCGTCCACGAATGCTGATGTACACCGTTTCGCGTCATCTGAATTGCAACAAGAGGCTCGGAAGCATCCACGATATGGCCGGCAATCCGTCACCCCCGATGCCAGAGAGATATTTTTCATTGCTGCAGTCCAGATGCTGTCACCTCCAGTCAAGTTTGAACCCTCAAATTTGCAACCAAACTGAACAAATGTTTCTGAGCAGCGAATCGCATCTGGCGCCGAACATCCCACAGAAACCTGTTGTAGCATTCCTGGGCTCCTGCCGATCAAATTCACGGTTGTAGTACCTGGCCCCGAGTAGTAAATTGTGAAATTCTTGGGACCAGTGCGCATTGCTGGGAAATATACTTTTTCGTCTGCACTGACAACCTTTGAATCTGCAACCTGCACCATGAAATCCACTTTCAGGCTCGAAGGTGTGTCAGGCGCTAGTCCGATTTCAGCAGATGCCCCTGGCAAAATGTTGACGCTAGTAACAGGAAAGATGTAGCCAGGCATGCCGTAGACGGGAAATAATCGGGTAACGTTGGCATAGAGAAAATTTCCTGCATCAGACACCACTTGAAACAGCAGGTTGGCGTTTCCTACGCCCGTGCATTGAAGCTGGACTGTTCTAGTGGTATAATTTTGAAATATCAACAAGGATGGGCGCACAGTGAAAACGTTGTTGTTGCTCGAGGTCACTGCCACGCTGACATTTCCTGTGAAAGCTCTGGGGTCGAGATTGATGCGGAGGCTTGTGGCACTGCCACGTGTCATGGATGCACTCTCCTTATCTATCTGAATGCTGGCCCTGCAAATGACAAAGACTTGGTCCAAGTACGTTTGCCCGTAATTGGCTCCATCAGAAGCCAGTGCCACTGAGACCGTCCCAGGACGCAAGCATCGAACAGACACTTCGTGAGTATTGCCCTCAGTCCTTCCATCGGCATCCATTGTATAAGGAGAGCTAACTGCGACAATAGAAGTGTCATTACTTATAGTTTCCACGGTTACCACTCCAGTTGGGTTCGTGTCGGGGTAGAAAGTGAAATATGCCACGTCGCCTGTTTCGACGTTGAGGTTTGATTTCGAAACAATGAATGCGGGCGTAAATTCATAAGTTGCCAAAGCGCCACCGACATCCACTATTTGCAGGACCTCAG
>Ga0209230_10001107_pt1 | contig 10749 bp, 6 predicted proteins | sample LakOntMetagenome_FD_187467 | JGI IMG/M metagenome (GOLD analysis project Ga0209230, IMG submission 187467) | Freshwater and sediment microbial communities from Lake Ontario - Sta 18 epilimnion Metagenome (SPAdes) (version 2) | ecosystem: Environmental > Aquatic > Freshwater > Lentic | place... | reverse complement strand
GTTTTTTATAAAAATGAGGTATTTTCAAGCTAAAAGTTACTTAAAAATAAATAAAATTAACAATTAAAAATGACAAGTCTCCGTGAAAAAGTCTTAGATTTACAAAAGCGGTACCATATACATCACCCGTTCCATATCTCCATGAACAGTGGTGGTTGTACACCTGAGCAAGTAAAGATGTGGGTTGCTAACCGTTTTTACTACCAGGAAATGATTCCACGCAAAGATGCGGCTATCCTTATGAACTGTACCGATTCAACTATAAGACAAGAATGGATAAAGCGGATTCAAGACCATGACGAACTTGGTGGAATTGAAGCGTGGGTGAGTCTAGGGCGGTCAGTTGGCTTAACACCCGATGACCTTTACAGTCACCGTTACCTTGTACCAGGTGTTAAGTTCGCTGTTGATGCCTATCTTACATTTTGTAAAGAAAACAGTTACCAAGATGCAATGGCCAGTAGCCTGACTGAACTATTTGCTCCAGAAATTCACCAGAAACGCTTAGACAATTGGCCCCAGCACTATCCATGGATTGACGAAGATGGTTACAATTATTTTAGAAAACGCTTAAATGAAGCCAAAAGGGACGTTGCCTTTACTTTTGATTGGGTTCTTGAACATTACCAAGACCAACAAGAACATCTTATTGGTATTGTTAATTTTAAATTAAATATTCTTTGGTCTATGTTAGACGCTATCTCTATAGCTTGTAAATTTGTACCTTTTTATTTGGACCCGGCATAAGCAGTTACTTCAAATCCAAGGCGTTGGTTAACGGCAACAGGTTTAACCCAGTTGTTACCGGCATAAGCGGAAACTTCAAATCCAAGGCGTTGGTTAACGGCAACAGGTTTAACCCAGTTGTTACCGGCATAAGCGGAAACTTCAAATCCAAGGCGTTCATTAACGGCAACGGGTTTAACCCAGTTGTTACCGGCATAAGCAGAAACCTCAAATCCAAGGCGCTCATTAACGGCGACGGGTTTGGCCCAGGACTTCCTGACTTTAACGGGGGGAGCGATTTTAACGGCTGCAGCGAACATTTTGTACCTTTAACCAATATTTTATTTTAACGTTAAATTATCCATTTATTATTATAAAATTGTAGAAATGAGTCATTGATGTCTTGGTTAATGGACATATCAAATCCATACTCGTCAAAAACAATATCCTTTATTTCTATAATTCTGCGAGTTCCGTCGCATAAAGTAAGTAATTTAACTGCTGTATCGTTAAGGTGGACTATACCTTCAGGATACAACAGCTGTTTACCTCGTAATTTGTAAAGTCTATTAATTCTGGGTCGGCTCAGGGCTATGGCTATTGAGGTCATTGTATAACGGGTTTACCTTTAATATTCGCCATTATTTTTTTTGAATTTTCAAAGTTCCTAAATACAAATTCATCACTTCGCTCCTTTTCAACAAACTCAGTTACAAGATTGTGCTGTGGGCTAAGACTACACACAGGGTCTGTCGCGAATTTATCACCTGTTAAAAGATAGGCTTGACAACGACATCCACCGAAGTCTATAATCTTGTCAGGGCAGGTCCTACAAGGTTCCTGCATCCAGTCTTCACCTCTAAATATATTAAACATCTCAGAATTATTCCATACTTCGCCGAGTGTAGAGTCCTTAACACTCGGTACATTTAAACCAGGTAATGTTCTCGCCGACAGGCACGGTAAAACTGCTCCATCGGGTGTTACGATAATAAAATTGTTCGCCCAGCCACCCATACAGGCTTTGGGACGACCTTGGTGGTAGTCGGGAAAAACATAAATAATACCTGATTCTCCTTTAGGGTAAGCGTCAACGATTCGCTTTGCTTGTTTGACTTGTTCCAGAGACGGTAACAAGTAGTCACGGTTTTCTAATGCAAATCCACCTGAGTACTGGGTATTTGCCAATTCTATAAAGTCAGGCTCAAAGCTAAAGGCAAAATCCAGGATATCTTTAATACAATCAATGTTTTTACGGTGTAAAACAATGTTAAAAGTTAAAGGAAATTCGTATTGTTTAATTAATTTAGCCGTTTCAATTTTCTTGAGATATACGTCGTTACCAGCAATATAATCATTAAGGTCAGATTCATGCGACTGAAAACTAATCTGGATACTGTCAAGGCCATTTTCTTTTAAACGTTTTATACGTTGTTCGGTAAGTCCAATGCCACTTGTAATTAAATTGGTATAATAACCGAGACCATTGGCCGTTAAAACAAGTTCCTCAAGGTCTTGTCTAACCAGAGGCTCACCACCTGAAAAACCCAATTGCACGCACCCGAGTTCACGGCCTTCTTTTAAGACCTTTTTCCACTGGTCGGTACCGATTTCGTCTTGATACTGTGCGATTTCAACGGGATTGCTACAATACCCACACTGAAGGGGACAACGGTAACTTAGTTCAGCCAACAGCCAGTTTGGTTGGCCAGCAGCAGCACGTGTTTTGACGCGGGTTCTCGGTAAAATTGTTTTAAAGTAAATTGTTTTCATTTTGACTTTAAACTAATTTATATTTTAACTTTAAATTACTTTAAATGTTATTTAAAGGTCGCTTAGGGGGTATCCATAATAATTGGTTCCAGCAGAGTTAACGGCCTGGGTGGCAACATTTGTTCCGAAGATAAGATTGTAAAAGAAATCCATGAACCCGGCATTAAAGGAACCCACCGGTACAGCTGCAGAAATATCATTTCCAGAGCTGTCACTGTTCCAAAACCAACCAAGGCCGCTAGAATCATTTAGAGACGGAATCTGTGTTGCTACACCGTTTTCAGTAAATGTTGGAACGCCGGTTCTTGCAAAGTTAAACACTGCATCGCGCATTGCCTGGGTTACACTGTAATCGGCACGTGTTGGGATATATCCGTAAGGATTGCAACCGGTTGGGTCTGTGAAGGCGCGTGTTCCAGTTCTACCCGCATAATTTGCAAGTGCTTGCATAAAAGTCCATGCTTGTGTTCCTGGTTTAGAATCAAATGCTTTGTTGTACATACAAAGGTCGAGTGAGTGTGTAGCACCGGTTTCGAATGTTGCATTTAAGCTTCCACCGACACCTTTAAAATAATGACCGATACTTGCTGTATATGCTTTCTTGGAACCATCGCAAGAACGGAGAGCGAGGTCGAAGTTAGAAAAACCCCAAAGGTCACTTTCCATTTTAATACCGAGAGTTTGTTGACAAACACCTGTAAAGAACGGAACTCCAATACTGGCGAAAAACGTGTTGTATATCGGAAGTGCACCTGATGGGTCTCTTACTCTAACATATGGTGTAGCAGTCCATCCGCTACCTGGAGTGTCAATAACTATGCTTGAAACGTAGAAAGATTTGGCTATAGCGTTACCACTTGCGTCAACAGGTATAGTCGGGTTTCCACTTGCGTCAGGTGGGTATGTGTATTCGGAAAGTAGAGCACGGCCGGTAGTTCCGCGAGCGGGATCAACTACACCCGTAGCTGCACCCGTAAATATAAGAGGAAGTCCGTTAGATGCATCTGCTTGTGTGTAACCGAGTCCTACGTGTAAAGGATATTTAAGTTTCACTGAAGCAATTCCATTGGAGGAATCTCTAGTTGCTGTTAGTTGGGGTGAATACCAAGTGTCAAAAACGTCAAGAGTTTCGGTTATAAGGCCGTTAGCACTTCCGTCAATTGCGTTTTTAACCTGGTCCGCCCAGCTGTATGGGCCTTGGTTTTTCCTGGTTTGACCGGGGATTTTATAGAACCCAGAAGCAAGTGCAGCGAATTTCTTGCGGTAAACACCTCCCTTGTTAAACTGGAGAGCACACATACCACCTGGGTAAGGCATTTGTCCGCTTGAATCAATATAAAAAGCTGGAACAAGACCTCCGCTTGCTGGAATATAGTTCGCTGATGTGGTAGAAGCAGAAAGATTTGCTGTTATTGCTGCGTCGAATATTTCAACCTCTGAAACAAGGCTTGTATATAAAACAGGGGTGTCGGCTATTCTATTTCCTGAGCTATCACCTTCAGGAGTTTGTCCAAGAGCGTTGGCAATGCTCCGGTAAACAACAGCTTTACCATCGAATGTTGCATCAAAACTCGTCAAACAGTTTGTGATTCCGTTATTTTGTGCAGCAAGAGCAGCTGAAAATGCAACCGGTATGTTAATACCGGACGACGGTTGGACTATACCATTTTGATCAAGTGTATATGTCTGTCCTATAGCAGACCACACAGGGGCGCGTAACGTATCTTGGAATAAACCGAACGCAGAAGCGTTTACAAAATCAGGGGTGTTCATTGATATGTATTTTGCTTTAGAAGGAGACATTGCTTGAACATAGGCCTTGAAACCACTGCTATCAACGTAATTATCGGTACGTATATTTCCTGAAGGGTCTTTGTAATAAAAGTAACCAAGTGACATATCCGGGCTTCCATACATGAAAGAGCAGTACATGATTTGTTGGTTTGTCATTTTATTTTCTATGGGGATAGAACCTACAAGATAAGATGGAACTATTTGCCCCCATTCGTTTGGAGATAGACGTTTTCCAACACTTGAACCTTGTGTATTTGTCCAAAAGTTTCCAACACCTCCAGCATTTTCAAGCAAATAACCTCCTGAATTAATAACACATTGTTTGAATAATACATTATTCTTTGATGCGTCAAGAACTAGGGGGCTTGTGCGGATGTAATCAATAAGTACACCACCAGCTGATTGTCCCCAAATTGTAACATTTGAGGCATTACCTCCGAAAAACCCTATATTCGTCTGTATCCACTGTAAGGCAACAATGGAATCGGTAAGACCCATATTACCACAAACACCTGCGAACTGGCCACCATTACGTTGGAAACCGTTCGTTGCGTGTGGGACATTAGGGCACCTGAACTGTTCGTCAGCGCCCCAACCAAGAAGTGCTAGGCGGTACTCAACGTTAACAAATATACATTTATTTTCTTTTGCCATTTGTGCGTAACATTGGTAAATAGCGCGGCAATCAAATGCCAAACCACCTCCGTGAAAGTAAACGAGAACAGGGAGATTGTCAGTTGATTTGGTTCCTACTGGGCGGTAAACTTCCAATTTTAAGCTATCTTCATCAACAGCTAAAACGTATGGTGGCAACGTATCTTGGGTTAACGCGCGTTGGGTGAATACGCTATAAACACCGGGTGCGAATGCTTGTGATTCCTTTAATTGATAGCGTGATAGTGTAGCATATGAGTCTATTGGCTCAAGGCTAGATTTATTAGGGGCGTATAGAAAATCCCGTTGAAAAGGACCAGTTGAAGGAAGACCGGTTGACAATACATTTCCTAAAGGATTTAAGTAGTAAGGCACACAAGGCATGCAGCGAAGTGGTCCTACTGGAGCACTACCATAACGAATATCTTGAAAACATTCAACGTTAAAGTCTCCTTTGATTTGCCCAATAAAACTACCAATACCTCTGGGGACAAAGGTACCCCCTCCAGCTGAGAATGAATTCCAAATGGTAGCAGGGTTGTATGGGCAGTTTACTACTATATTGTTATTGTTGTTTGAACTGACCGTTCCGCGTACAACGGCGTTAGCGCTAACATCAAGGCTTCCGGTTATGTTTAAGTTATTAAGATTGGTGAAGTTAAAGTTTGTTGCGCTCACATTTGTGGCAGTAAGGTTTGTGACAGTTGCTGTGTTTGATGCATTGATGTTTGTTGAGGTAAGGTTTGTAATAGTTGCTGTATCAGCCTTAAGCTCAGCGCTTGCTCCGGTTGCGTTAAGTGTACCAACGTTGAGAAGACCGGCTGAGTATGACATTCCGGGGAGAGGGTGTACCTTTAACCAATATTTTTAATTTCAACTTTTCTATTTTCCTTAAGAATTTTTTTATTTTATATGCGTTGCCACATACACTGGTTGCCGTTAAATTTATTTTATTTTATTTTTAAAACTGTTTTTTCAACAATTAATTTTAATTTTTTCATATTCGTATATATAAGATTTTAGAAGTAGGTACGTACGCGTTGAATTTTATTTTTTATAAAAACTGTTTTTTCAACAAAAAACCATGTAATCAACCGGGTGAGTAAACAGGTAATCCAATTATCGCACTCGTTAAAAATATGACCGAGGTGTGCGTTTGCACCATTAGCATCCAAACATACTCACCTTGAGCACACCGGCTGAGTATGAGATTCAGGGAATGCTGTAATTTCAACAAAAATTTAAAAGTTATTTTTAATTATAACAATTAATTTAAAGTAACTTTTAATTAAAATCCAATGGAATCGTTTATTGAACGCCCCCATCCAAAATGGACTACGTTAAAGATTTTTCCCAAGTTGGCCGAACTTGAATTTGAAACTGGTTTATTAAATGACATTATCTCATTTTATGGAAATCAGGTAAACGTGGTAATCAATTCTCCTCACCAGGACTTTATCCATGAACGTTTAACACCCCACCAAGATGGAAAAATAAATATTGTTTATTCGGAATATCCATACAAACAACGATATAATATCGTATCACAGGGAGACATCGTTATAGCACCTGGTACAACGGGTATGAGCTTAAAGTCAGGTAAAAGGTTTTACACAAAACCCGGAGTAAAGTACTCGTTACCGCTGGATTACGATAATCTCGTTTGTCTGGCGATGATTGTGAAAGACGCCGGACCAGGGTTTGGAGAAGTCTTAACAGCCAATTTACCATTTTTTGATTATTGGGTTATACTTGACACAGGTTCAACAGACGGAACCCAGGAAATCATCAAGCAAACATTACACCAAAAAAGAGGCAAGCTTTACGAGGAACCTTTTGTAAATTTTAAAGTTTCCAGGAACAGGTGCCTGGACCTTGCAGGGACGGTTTGTCAATTTATTTTAATGCTTGATGATACGTACATTTTAAAAGGCGATGTTCGTAAATTTTTAACGGAAACACGAGGAGACACCTTCGCAGATAGTTACAGTCTTATGATACAGTCAAACGATTCGGAATATTATTCAAATAGAATTATCAAATCAAGGACCAGTTTGAGATATATCCATACAATTCACGAGGTTATCACAGACAAGGACAACAACAACGTAACAATTCCACCCGACGAGGCATATATTTTTGACACCAGGTCAGAATATATGGAACAACGTACACTCAATCGTAAACAATTTGACCTTGAGCTTTTATTTAAGGAGCTTGAAACAACACCAAGTGACCCCAGGACATTATACTACATTGCGCAGACGTATGGATGTATCGGTGATGAAATCCATAAAGCCGTTTACTTTGAAAAGAGAATCAAGTTAGATGGTTACATTCAAGAAAAGATAGACTCCTTATTTGAATTGGCACGAACTTATAATTTTAAGCTCAACAGTGAAACTATGCAACTTATGGAACCAGATACCAAGTTGACACCAACCCAATGGAAGAAATGCGAAGAGCTTTACCAAGAAGCGTACCGATTAGACCCGAAACGACCTGATAGTTTGTATTTTATCGGTATACATTACTACTTAGCGAAAGATTATACGACTGCGCACAAATACTTTAACCTCGCGTTTGAGGTAGGGTATCCTTTAAATTCCCAGTACTCCCTAAAACCAACGTTGAGTTACCACTTTCTTCCTAAATTCTTAACGGAAACAAGTTATTACAACGAAAATTACCAGCTTGGTTTAAAGGCCGCTGAATTATTTTTAAATAAAAACAAACCGACAGACCATTCATGGAACCTGGTATCAAATTGGTACAAAATCCATCTCAATCTGGTAAAAATGCCGCCAACGCCCAAGATATTTTGTCTAGTTACCGATGGCGGTTGGGAACCTTGGACGGGCAGTACCATAGAAACCAAGGGGTTGGGTGGTTCAGAAACATGGATAATAGAAACGGCGAGAAATCTTAAAGACTCATTCAATGTTGTAGTATTTTGCAATACAGATAAATCAGAAATGTACGATGGAGTTGGGTACAACCCCGTAACCAGGTTCCATGAATTTATAGCCTCAACGCCAGTAGAATATTGTGTAGTTAGCCGTTTTACAGAATACGTTCCGGTGGCTTTAAAAGGTCTTGCTAAAAATGTTGGTGTCATCTTTCATGACTTGATTGTACCTGAAACAATTATACCGCTAGACCCCAAGATAAAATGTTTACTTGGTCTTACAGAATGGCACCAACACCGAATCAAGGAACTCTTCCCATCATTTAATGTTGATTACCTGAATTACGGAATCAATTTTCCGGAAAACACCCCCCCACCTGTAAAGGTAAGGAACAGTTTCATTTATAGTTCATTTCCTAACAGAGGTTTAGTGGTTTTGCTTGAAATGTGGTCTGAAATAAAACGTCTTATACCTGATGCTACACTCAATGTTTATTGCGATTTACAACAAGAGTGGGTAAACCAGGTAGCCCCGGAAACGATGAAAAAGGTAAAGGAAATGATAAATCAAAATGGGGTAACAAATCACGGGTGGGTTTCTAAGCAAGTGTTAATGCGGGCTTGGTCGAGCACAGACTACTGGCTGTATCCATGTACATTTGAAGAAACCTTTTGTTTAACTGCTTTGGAAGCAGCAGTCACGCGAACGTTTGTAATAACAAATGGATTAGCGGCCTTATCGGAAACTGCCAAGCATGGAATAACGGTAGAAGGAAATCCATTAACGGCTGAATGGAAGCTAAGGTGTTTGGCTAAATTAAAGGGCATTATTAAAAATGAAAATCTAAAGAATACGATTTTAAATAGGAACGAAAACTGGGCTAAAACGATGAGTTGGAAATCACAAACAGAAAGATTTAAAAACAAAATAAAACAAAATAATGTACAAAATAAAAATACAAAATAAAATATTAGTTAAAAATATACAACAAACTAAAATGTCAAACGTTTACACTCCTTCCATCAGTACAGGTAAAACCGTTGTACAAGGAAACCTTTACCTTGGTGTTGATGCATCTGGAAATTTTCATAATGATTCGTCCAATAACACGGCTTCGCTCCAGGCGGTCTTAGTAAGGGCGGAAACAGTAAGCGCCAATACAATTTATGCAACGAATTTGTCGTATCAAAACATTGACTTATCAGGAAGCGACATAATTGCTCAAGACCTTACAGTGAATGGAACAACACAGCTTAACATCCTTAATATTTCTGGTCCGGTTGTATCCTCATCTTCTGTAACTGCAAACTCGGTTTCAACAAGAACGCTTACCACGCCAGGTGGTTTCAGTGTTGATTCATCAGGTCGTGTTGTATCGTCTTCCATTTCAACAAAAACACTCGCAACTCCGGCCGGATTCAGCATTGACGCGTCTGGTCGCATGGTAGTACCAGGTATTACCCAGTTAAACCAACTTACAGCAAATGGAAACGCCCTCTTTAACAAGTCCGTTGACGTAGAACAAGGTCTATCTGTAAGGGGAGGTGCATACATTAATAAGGAATATACAGACGTTCTTACAGTAGGTGACGGCAATTACGGAAATGGTGTAACAATGAAATCAGCAGGTACTACCCTCAACGTAACTGGTATTACCCAAGACTTGTCAGGAACTGTTTTCCCTGTGTCTGTTAACGTCAACGGTTCAGTTGTAGCGTCTTCTGTTTCCGCGGGTCCAGTTTCAGCTACCAGTGTTTCAGCTACCAGCGTTTCAGCTACCAGTGTTTCAGCAACGAGTTTATCCACGCCCTCTGGGTTTAGTGTTGACTCATCTGGTCGTATGGTTGTGCCAGGTATCTCTGTGCTAAATGCCGCTACCGTAAATGGTAATGCGCTTTTTAATGAATCGGTTAACATCAAAAAAGGTGCATACATTGGAGGAGGTGCGTATATTGACAAAGAATACACTAATGTTCTTACTGTGGGTGACAGCTCTAACGGAAATGGTGTAACAATGAAATCATCAGGTACGACCATGAACGTAACGGGTATTACCCAAGACCTGTCGGGAACTGTTTTCCCTGTGTCCGTTAACGTCAACGGTTCAGTTGTAGCATCTTCTATGTCTTCAGGTCCCGTTTCAGCCACAACGGTTTCCGCGACAACTATTTCCACAAAAAGTTTATCCACGCCTGCTGGGTTCAGTGTTGATACTTCTGGACGTATGGTAGTACCAGGTATTACTCAGTTAAATCAACTTACGGCAAACGGAAATGCCCTGTTTAACAAGTCCGTTGATGTAGAACAAGGTCTATCTGTACGTGGAGGCGCATACATTAATAAAGAATATACCGACGTTCTTACCGTAGGTGACGGCAATTACGGAAATGGTGTAACAATGAAATCATCAGGTACAACTCTCAACGTAACTGGTATTACCCAAGACTTGTCTGCAACCGTTTTCCCAGTATCAGTCAATATTAATGGCGCTGTTGTCACATCGTCTGTATCGACCGGTGCCATTGTATCATCATCTTCGGTATCTGCTAAAACCGTTTCCACACCAGGTGGTTTCAGCGTTGATGCATCTGGTGCAGTTGTCGCTGCCTCTGTCTCCACCGGTGCAGTTGTTTCAACATCCCTCGTTACCGGTCCAATTTCAACAGCAGCCGGATTTGTAGTTGATGTTTCAGCCAACGTTGTGGTACCAGGTGATTTAATAGTCGGTGGTACTTCTCTTTTCAACGATAGCGCTGCTTTCGATTCATCTCTTTACGTTGGAGATGGTTTATACAGTGCCAATGAATATGCGTCCCGTCTTACAGTCGGTAATGGCATTTACGAAAATGGAGTAACGATGGAGTCATCTGGCACAACACTGAATGTTTTCGGT
>Ga0209230_10001106_pt1 | contig 10754 bp, 2 predicted proteins | sample LakOntMetagenome_FD_187467 | JGI IMG/M metagenome (GOLD analysis project Ga0209230, IMG submission 187467) | Freshwater and sediment microbial communities from Lake Ontario - Sta 18 epilimnion Metagenome (SPAdes) (version 2) | ecosystem: Environmental > Aquatic > Freshwater > Lentic | place... | reverse complement strand
GGCACTTCCTCTTCCACGAAGTGATTTCGAAAGCGGCAAATGGGTTGGGATATCTTCGAGTGACCACAAAATCTTTGTGATGGCAGCACGAACACTTTCCAAATGTATGGACGTCTGAAGGACTCACGACATGCATGGAAAACGGGTACCAGTGGACCATCAACAGCACGGGTGAACACCTCCGAATGATGTGGCTGGCAGAAGGAGCCGCCGGACGAGAAGAGATCAAGGGACGAGAAGAAGCTGTGGGACGAGAAGGAGCGGCTGAACGAAAACACGTTGAGGAACGAGGAGGAGCGGCAGAACAAGAAGGTACGGCGGGACGTGACGCAGCTACTGGACGAGAAGGAGTTACCGGACGAGAAGAAGCTGCTGAAGGAGTAAGAACTACTGAACGAAAGGGAACTGCTGGACGAGAAGGAGCCACGGGACGAGGAGCCCTAGACCTCTTGGGGCATATCTACTTGGAGTCACTTTATCAAGATGCTCTTGAAGCGAATGGCTACAGATCACCAACATGGCGCATTCTACGAGCGCTACAAGCCATCATCAAAGCTAATGTGGTAATTGGAGAGTCAAGACTCACAGCAGCGCCCTTCTTTGAGGGAGCGGGGAGACCGTCTGGACCATTTTGGGGACCTCAGCAAGGGCGGAGAGTAATCTTGTGGGAGAGTCTGAGCTCAGAAGATCAACAAAAGTGCCTCAACGAACTTCAAGATGACACAAAATGGGTCATATGGTGTAGGGCCATGTGCGGAAACGGAACCAGAGCCATCCTCTCGCACGGGACGACGATGCGGTGAACAACGACGGACATGAAAAGACGAAACACCCTGGAAGGAGGAGAGACTGGGAGATGGGAAGGAGGGCACGAGGAGGAGGAGCAAGAGGCCGGGGAGGCGAGAAGAGGAGAGCGAGGGGAGTGGGGGGGTGAAGTCGGAGATAGGGACGCCGACGAAGGGGCAATGGGACAGGACGAGGGGGACAGGCAGGGGCGGGAAGCGGGGGAGGGGAGCGAGGGAGGGGGGGAGAAGGGGAAAAGACAATCTGGGGAAGCGGAACCAAAGGGCATGAGGGAATTCCATGAGTCCAGACGACAAACTGACAAGACGGGAGGAAACTGGAAGAAGAGAGTATGGCACAAGCGAGACGAGATGCTTAAGCACATGCCCGAAGGAGCTTTCCCGGTGGCGGTGGACAACGAAAGCGGGGGCAAAAAGTTCACATACTTCGAAACGCAGGAGGCGTTCTTCCGAGAGACAGCAGTGGATGAGCAGAAGAACTTCTACGAAATGATCAAGCCGGACGCGTGGTGCAGAGCGTACTTTGATATTGAATTCTATGAGAAGGAACCAGGGGGAGATGGGGGAATAGATGAAATCATCCAGACGATTGAAGAGGCCATGTGCAGAACGTGGAGGGAGGAAATGGAGAGCAGAGGAGAGCCGGAAATAATGAAGGAAGTCCTGATAGCGTCTAGGCACGACAAGGCGGCCAATAGGTTCAAACACTCGTATCACGTCATATTCCCAGAGATTTACTGCGAGGGGAACAATGACCGTCTTAAAGAATTAGTGAAGACCTTGGGAGAAAACCCCCAGCTGCAGCGCAGGGGGAAGGCAGGACAACCTATGTGCGCGATAGACGGTAATGTCTACTCCAAGTGGCAGAACTTCCGAATGGTAGAATCGTGCAAGAAGACAGAAGAGTGGAGACTGGGAAGAGATGTGGGAACCTTGAGGTGGCGAGACCAAGGAGCCCGGAGTATGACGAGCCTACTGCGAACGGTAATCTCCAGAGATGAAGGCGGGGGAGTGCGGGTGGCCAAGAGAGACCAGACAGATGAGAAGATGGGAAGCGAAAGAGCGCTCCTACAAGCACTGCGAGTGGACGGCATGACAGTGACGAGCAGGGGGCTTCGGGCCTGGGGCATAGGGATATGCCCGGGATCGGGAAAACGACATGTGAAGGACTGCTGCTCATGGCGGGTGGAAGGAACGGATGTGAGGAGAAGGCTGGAGTGTAGCCAGGGAACAGAATGTAAACCTCTGTTAGTGGGGGGAGAAGTTAAGGGCGAGGAAGAGGAGAGGCTGTGGGCCGGCAGGGCCTGGGAAGAAAGCAAGGGAATGGAGAACACGAGGAAGAAGATTCAGCTTGACGACGCGGGGGGAGGAGAGGAAGAACAAGAAGAGAAGTGGGCAGACTTCATGACCCTGGAGGCAATGTGTGTAATGGGGGCGGCGGCACTGGGGTGGCACACGGTACTATCCGAGGAAGGGAACAGAAAGGAAACCACGGCTCTTATGACACCAATGGCCACAGGGAAGGCCTTCGAGAATGAGGAAGAAGGAGAGAGGGTGCGAGGGGCGATGCAACGCTATGCGGGCACAGTAGGCGTACACCAGGAAGAGAGTACAGGACAGTGGGTATGTTTTAGGGTCCAATGGGACAAGAGGAGGGCGACGTGGCAGACGGCCGGAGGGGCGATCAGGAAGAAAACGGAGAAAACAATGGCGAGGTGGATCGTGGGGGAGGGAGGACGGGAGGAGGAATGGGTGATGGAAAGACGTAAAGGGAAACTGTGCTCTAATCCCACCAATTTCGGACTGATCGCATGGGCACTCCTGTGGCAGGAGGAGTCACGGAAAGTGGTAGTGGGAGAAATGGTAGAAGTATTGAAGATGATAGCCAGAAAAACAATCACAGCTCAACTGGCGGGTGACCAGCTGAATGGAGCAATGAGGGAGCTGGTAGGATATGGCCCGACGGGGGAGTGGGAAAAGATTGAGGGGGTAACAAGAGAGGGAGGGAACAGGGCTGAAGGCGGGAGCAAGAAAAAGAGGAAAAAGGTACAGCAGGGAATCAGAGGGCTCATGACGAACCCGAGAGAGGCAGAAGTGTCTCACACTAAAGCCACAGTGGAGAAAGGGGAACAGAGCGATAGTGAGGGCACACCAGTAAGGGAGGAGCCGTCGAGGTGGGACCGACAGGGATCTGCCTTTGGAAATGAAGGGCGCGACTGGAGCTCAGTGGCAAGCAGACGACAGGGAACAAGCCGAGTGGTAAGCCAGAACGTGGGGCCGGTTGGATTCCGCAACTCCAGAAGACTCATCGAATCGATTATCCACCAGCATCAACCCGCAGTTCTCTTACTCCAGGATTGTAGGGTAAGGAAGGACAAAATAAAGGAGGTAATAGCGGAGGCGAGGAAGCAGTGGCCGGAATACAAGATATTTATGACGTCAAGCCAGAGGATCAGCAAGAGCCGGTGTGAACGGTCAGGGATGAAGGTTCGAAGATACCAAATGTCAGTAGCAACTCTGGTCCACAAGACGTGCGGAGAAGCTGGTGACTGCACACTGACGGGCGAGAAAGAAGAAGGGTTCGACAGAGGACGGATGCTTACGGTAAGACTGAGGAGAGAAGGGAAGAAAGATGTGTTCGTGACGAATGTCTACAACCACACTGCATGCGAGGGGACACGACAACTGTGTCTACTGGAAGCGCTGAGGGGAAGACTCGAGAAGACAACAGAGCAGAAATGCGCACACGTGGTGGGGGGAGATTGGAACGCAGGACTGTTCCCAGAACAAAGGCGGGGATACACAGGGCAAGAAACTGCAACGCAGGCAGCAGACGCACGATTCGCAGCATTCGTGGGAAGGAAGACGCTGAAGGGAGGATGGTGGGCGGGCAACGTAACGGAGGGGCTACTAACTCGACGACATACTGCCACAGGCCATCAAGCGAGGCTAGATGAGATAATGATACACAATGGAGAGGAGCTGGAAGGAGGATGGGAGGAGAGAAGAGAGAGGGGATACAGCTATGTGTTACGCACGGCACACCCAGGGGCAGTGGAGTACGACCACGGCACCCTATATGCAGACATACCAAGGCAGCTGATCCAGCAACCGCGAAAAGCAAAGAAATCTAAAAAGGTGAAGAGGGTGGATCGGAAGAAATGGGAGGAGGAGGCAGAGGAATGGGCAACCAGAGTCAGAGGTAGAGGATTGGAAACGAGCAAGAGGAGAGGGTCGGAAGCCAGGGAGGAAAAGGGGATGATTCCATTGTCAGAAGAAGAAGTGAGGGGGGAAATGAAACGGTGGATTGCGATTGCCCGAGCAGAACTACCGCGCAAAGAGATGCACATCGGGGGAGAGAAAGCGCGCAGGAAAATGCACTACTCAAAGGAGCAAGCTCTACTCACCAGACAAGTGAAGGAGCTGGAACGAGAACTAATCCGGGCGAATAGCAAGACGCAGGGAGACGACAGGGTGGAGAGGGCCAGTAAACAGATTGCGCAATGGATTGGAGGAAGTGGCGAGGAGGATATAGCGCCACTGGAAAGATGGGATGCAGAGGGACGGAGGAAGTGGATAGGGATAGTGAACAGAGAGGCAGGCAAGAGGAAGCAGACTCTGAAGAAGCTGAAAAAGGAGCAGCAAAAGGAGCTTATTCGAGAGATGCGAGAGCAAATGAGGAAGAGGATGGACAGACCTAGAGAGAAGGAAATCTCGAGACTGATGGGCAAGAGGGAGGAGGGAACACAGACGACGGCAGCAAAAGCGCGGGCACCTCATAAGAGGCACCCAAATGGTGTGCAGGGGGTGCTGAAGAGGGAGAAGTGGAAGAACTGGTTCGAGGCATGCGAGCACACGGAATCGGGATGGTTAGAAGAAGCATGGGCTGTCATGGACAGGGGAGAAGAGGAGGCAGAGGCGAGGACATACTACAAGGGAGGAGGGACTGTAAGAGTCACAGTGCACAAAGGCAGAGATGTCAAGGTGAGCATGAGACCTCTCCACCACCTAACACGTTTCCTGCACACAATGCCCACCCTCGAGGAGGGAGAGGGAGTGACAGTAACAGCGGAGAAAGAGAGTAGTGGAGACAGCTGGAGCGAGGAGTTGGACGCTATGGCGGAGCAGGAATGCTTCTTTGGGACGAATGCAATGCCCAATAAGCCAGTATGCAGAGTGTGCGAAGCCAAGGGCACGCTGGGAACGAACATCACGCCCATGGGGTGGGGGGAAGAGACTCGGGGAGGAGAGCGGGGCATTAGGTACTACTGCCACCAGTGTAGGAGCCTTAGCAAGGACGTGGGCAGCGAAAAGATGGGGACATGCCCGATACCGAGGGAAGTATTCGCGCAGGGGAGGTTGGATGCAGAAAATCCGATCCTGCGAAAGGAGGTGGGAAGGGAAGAGTTCGATGAGTGGATGAGGAAGCTCCCGAGGGGGAAGAGTGGAGGGCCGGATGAGATGACGTATGAAATGTGGCAGGTAGCCCCTGACCCAATGAGAGAGCTGCTGTGGAGGTCAGTGAACTCAGTACTGGCAGGCAGCCCGCTCCCGGAGGAGTGGACAGGAGCATTCACGAAGCTGATTGTGAAAAAGGCAGGAGCGGAAGGCCACTTAGAAGACCTCAGGCCAGTATGCCTGATGAGCACAGCGGCGAAGATCATAACGGGGATATGGGCACACAGACTGTCCACCACGCTAGAAGCACGAGGGGTGCTAGAGGACGTGCAGGAAGGGTTCAGACCAGAGAGATCCACTAAAAGGCAAGTAATGAGACTGCTCAACTGTATTAACGACGCGAAGCGAAACGCAAAACAGCTGGTAGTGGCGTTCCTGGATTTCGAGAATTACTTCAACGCAATTGGACTGGAGTGCCTATTCGAGATACTAGAAAACTTTGGGATGGCGAAGGAGGATGTTGAGCTATTGAAGCAGTATTACGCGCATTCCTACTTCCAGGTGGCGCAGGGAAGTGGAGAAGTGACGGCGAAGATACGATTGCAAAGAGGACTGAGACAGGGATGCCCCCTATCGCCCATCCTTGGGGGGGTGGTCGTAAATGCTCTGATCAGGTGGCTGGAAAGCAAAGGAGGAGGATACCAACACAGCTCCGGGGAGGAGTACAACACTCTACTGTTTGCCGATGACAGCACGCTTCTGACGGAAAGTAAAGAGGCGATGCAGACACTCTTGGACACGGTAGAGAGCTTCTCGGATTGGTCCGGGATAAGAGTGAACTTGAGGAAATCTGAGATATCGGGGTACAACTTTAGAAGCCGAAGAGCGCTCTGGGTGAGGGACCTGACGATAGGGGGGGGGAAGATGACGTATTTGGAGCCGACGAAAGCCTTTAAATACCTGGGGATAAGAGTGTCCATCACGGGGGATATGCGGGAAGAAAGGAAGTACATCGAGCAGGCAACAACAAAGATGATCGAATCCATCGCGGGACATCAGTACTCGCCGGCGCAGATGCACTGGGTGGTACAGGTTGCCATAATACCGATATTTAGATACTCAGCGGCCCTGGCTGGGTGGACCGAGGGCGGGCTGCAGACGCTGGAAAAGGCATGGACAAGAGCTTTCCGACAGGCGTGGAGAACGGGGAAGACCACCCCGGCAGTCACCTTCTGGGCCCCACGAGAGCACGGAGGATTAGGGTGCCTCTCAGCACGAGCCATTGTAACACAGGAAGTGATAGGACTGATGCGACAGAGCGCCGAGCTAGAGGATGACCTGAAACGGGTGGGGAAATATGAATTGCGGAGGATAGTGACAGACAAGGGATGCACAACACTGGAGGCGGCTTGCAGAGAGAGCCAATGGGACGGGGGTACATGGGCAGAAACTACAGATGTATACGAGAGATTCATCAGCCATGCGTCCAGGAGCATGAGTATGCAGTGGGAGGACATGGTGCCCGAGGGAGGAGAAGCGGGAAGGGAACAGCAGCAGGAGACTGGGGGCGAGAGGGGGATCATGACTATCATGCGGCAGGAAACCCCCGAGGGGCGAGATCCTGAGAGATGGAGGAGTGCGAGAGCATGGCTGAGAAGATTGCCGGGATGGGGAATACGCACGGTGCAGGAGGTTCAAAAGGAGAGAACTGTGATCCTGCCGGATATGTTGAGAAGAATGATGAAGCAGGAGGAGCTGAAAGAGCTTGAGTGGGCGGTGGAGAACGAGGGAGTGCAGCTGAGAATAGTGTGGGCAGGGGAAGAACAACGGAACGCACAGACACCCCAAACTCCGAAACTGAGGGAAGCAGCGCGAGGAGAAGAGCTGATAGGAGGCACAGTACGACAGAGAGGGAAGAAGGGGTACGTAGCGGGAAAGATAACTGGGTTTGATGGGAGGGAGTACGACGTCCGACTGTACAACGGATTACAGATGAAGTGGTCGGAAGAAGAGGTGCGGGACCGATGGGACGCGGACCAATACACCGTTCGTAGAGGGTGGACGGCACTCGACCAAAAGACGTTGCAGACAGGCGTGAAAGCAGTCGTGGCGAGGAAAGTGGAAGAAACGAAGCACAGACACGTAGTGCCATTCCCTTCGAAAATCGATGGGAATGAGTGGGCGGTGATGGAGACCTGGTACACGTGCACAATGAAGGCACCAGACACAGGACATGTACGCACCTTACTCAGAGAAGGACGCGATAAGCAGGCAGCGGAGCTGCTAGTGACACAAGGAACCCTGTTCTGGGCGCCGGCGTTGACGTGGAAGGGATGGACAGCATCCGCGTCGACAAGCAAGGCGGGATGGTGGGTGAAGGCAACGGGAGTAAGGATGGAGAACCAGGAAATAATATTAGAAATCCGCAGCGTACAGAGGGACGAGTTCCATCGGCAGGGAGACATCAGGGTGGATGGCCCCGTCACCCTAAAAAAGGGGCAACCGTGGGGACTGAGACAGGTGATGCAGGCAACGGCCCCAGCCATGGCCGTACTGGCAGAGGACGAACTGGAGAGGAGCGCGGGGGGGTTCCGTCGATGCGGGGCATTGCAGGCATTCAGGGAAAAGGAGCCGAAAGCGGCAGAAGAAAGGAGCGAGGGGCAGCCGTTAGCCCCAATACAGCGACCCCGAGGGAAGAAGGCTGTAGAACTGCCGGTCATTGACTTCAAAGTTGACTGGAAGGCGTCGCAGGGGAGGCTGGATACGGGCCCAGAGATAGGCAAGCTGGCGGGAGTAATGTGCAAGAAGGGGCAGGCACATCAAACGGAAGCAGCAAAGAAGCGAACGATGAGGAGAGATAAAAGGAGCATTCGGCGGGGAGCACCGCGGGAGAAGAAGGTCTCGGACAAAAAAGTGATAGACGAGACTAGATGGGAACTGCTGAAGCTATGGTGCGGGAACGCAGCCGTGCAGCAATGGGACGAGGCGTGGGAGAGAACGGCAGAATGGGAATTGGGGGGAGGCAGAACGCTGGACTGGAGCATCACGTCGGAACTGAGGAGGAGCAGAGAGCTGCAGATGATGGTGCGAGCACATACACTCACAGCCGATCCGTCGTACGAGAGATATCTGGGGGAGGATGAGAGCAGCAGCGTAAAGGGTGGAGACCGAATCCTAGTCCCCCTGCAGGAGATAGGAACGCAATACAGACAGAGTTGGGTACAAGCCTGTATCGAAAAAGCGGGTCACTGGGTGGTGATAGCGCGGAAAGAGGACATAAGCATGGAGCAGGTACGAGCTTTAGAACAACACGGTAAGTTAATCAGACGGGTGAAGCCCGAACAAAGGAGGTGTCTGGAGAAGGGGTGGTGGAAGACGGGGGAGAGAAGGAGGATAAAAGGAAGGCATGAACATCTTGTTTGGGAGAAGGAGCAGAAGGGAGGAGCAGGGGATAAGAAGGGAGAGGACAAGGAGAGAGGGGAAGCAGGTGCAACGGAAGACGTAGAGGCAGGAAATTTCTGGGACCCGTACCAAGACCCCCCCACCCCGAGCCTGAAGACATACTTACGAGCACTCCCAAGCGGACAGCACTACGGGAAAGGAAGCTGCATAGTAGCCACTGATGGATCGTTGAGGTTGCGCCGCAAGCAGGAGGAGGGAGAGACGATGGGAGCGGGGGTGGCGTGGCAACAAGAAGCGGAGGTGCACCGAGAGGGGGGAGAATCACTTGACGGAAAAGGAGACAATAGGACACCAAAGGAAGACAACAGCCAAGGAGCAGGGAAGAAAGGAGCTCACGACGGGGGAAGACCAAACGCCCCTCAAGCTAAAAATGTGAGCAGAAGGGTGGCGGGCACTTTGTCAAGCACAAGAGCGGAGTTGGCAGCGATAGCACAGGCAGTAGAGCTAGCGCCGATAGGGAAGGACCTGGTCATCTTAGTTGACAGCGCAGCAGCAATCAGGAGGCTGACTTGGTTCAGACGGAAAGATTTTAGACCACACCCGAGCAGGACGAAGGACTATGATATCGTGCAAGAAATAGTAAGGGGAATTTACAAGAGGGGAGAGAAGGGAGCACACACCACCTTGGTGAAGGTACACGGGCACACGGGGGAACCACTGCACGCAGTGGCGGATGCAATGGCGACGGAGGGCGCCGATAGGAAAATGGAAGAAGGGGAGCGACCGCTCTACGAGATACCAGAAACTACCAAACTAATCTTCCTGTCCAAGGGAAGAAACAGAGGCAGAGAAGACAAAGGGCAATGGAGCCCAAAAATAAAAGCCCGCATACGCGAGCACGAAGCGGTGCTGCTGTGGGAGAAGAGACGAGCAGGCACGTGGGCGGAGAAATTCCATAAACGGGAAGGGGTAGGCAGGAAAGAGCTGGGAGAGGCGATACAACGATGCGAGGACTGGGCGGTGACGGGATGGATAAGGAGCCTCACACCGCACTGCTATCTAGTGGCAAGTACGTACAAGAAGTGGAGAATAAGAGGGGACGACACCTGCCTGTGCGGGGAAGGAGCAGAGACCTTTCTCCACCTGCAACTGGCGTGCAAGTTGACCAGCAGGAGGGCAGCGAGACAAGGAGCCCACGACAACGTCATGAGGATACTGGAGGAGGGAGTCATGAGGGACGCGCCGCCTGGAAGACGGGGGGTATGGGACACCAGGGTACGGGACCTGTGCTCACAGGTACTGTCTGTCGCCGAGAGGGAGATAATGGTGAGAAAATGGAAGGGGAGCATAGGGGGACCGAGCATGGACGCAGACTTTGAAAAATGGCACCTGGTGATGCAAAACAAATGGAGAAAGATGGCAGACCGCAGGGGGAGGGCAAGAGGAGAGGAACACCAAGGGCAAAGACCGAGCAGACCATCGGGGATGACGGAGGAAATTGAACGGAAAAGGAAGGAAGCAGCAGCCAGGCAGACGGCCACGGGGAAGCGGAGGCACGGAGAGACCCCAACCCCCAGTTGGGCTAGTAGGGACATGGAGATTGAAGTGGGAAACCAAAAGCCTGATGGTCTGATATTGGACACGGAGGAGAGGGCGATATACATCATCGAAGGAGCGCGATGCAGCGACACGGCGGAGGCTATGGAAATAGTCGAGGTGACCAAGCTTCATAAGTACAGAGCGTTGAGGGAAGAGCTACGCAGGCGATACCCGGGGTACCAAGTGAAGCAGCTGAACTTTATCATAGGGATACAGGGAACCATAGTGGAACACAGATGGAGATGGAATCTCACCACACTGGGCATTGAGAGAAGAAGACAGGATAGGATCATACGGAAGTGTATGACCGCAAGTGTAGAGGGAATGCAGAGAGTCCTAAGAGCAGAGACACGAGGCGGCGACGGGTAGGGGAGCAGGAGCGAAGACGGAGGCCAGGAGGAGGGGGGAAGGATATATATATTATGTAACATACTCACGCACGCACACACGCAAAGGAAGAGGGCAGCAGTAACACCGCTAGGCCACCTGCGGAAACGCAGACAAATGGGGACTCCTATGAGTTTATCCTAATAAAGACACCTCTCTCTCTCT